>CAACWI010000039.1_pt1 | contig 19813 bp, 17 predicted proteins | sample 2275591 | NCBI WGS metagenome assembly CAACWI01 (sample SAMEA5312452, study PRJEB27640) | indoor metagenome | biome: indoor environment; feature: uncontrolled; material: polymer tiles stone | place: Germany | collected 2014-07-07
CATAAAATGTTTGTTTTATTTCAGGATCAACCTGTGTTGTGCCAGGTAGAAAGTGTATTTTTTCAGTTCCTGCCTCGGCAGCTTTCCTATAATACCATTTTTTCCAGCGTAAGAACTTTAGATTAGTTTCTAAGGTTTTTATTTTTTCTTCGAGTTGCTTCTCATGTTCTTCCATAAAAACAAGGCGTTCATCTAATGTCTCATCTCCTTGAACACACCACTGGATAAATTTTGCTATATCTTTAATTGGAATACCTGATTTTTTAAGGCAATCAATAACTTCAATATATCCTAAGTCATTATCTGTAAATTCTCTTCTTCCGGAACTATTTCTTTTTATAAAAGGAAGTAGTCCCTCTTTATGATAATAACGAACTGCATCAGTTGAAACATTTAATTTTCGTGATATATCCCCAATTGTATATGTTTTCATTTTTTCTCCTTGACATGGAGTTAACTCCATGTTGTATAATCACCAGTATAACATATAAATATTTTTAAGGAGAATTAAAATGCAAAAACCACTTATTGTTATTACAGGTGCTAGTTCAGGGTTTGGAGCAGAAATCGCAAAGCTATTTAATGCAGAGGGATATCCCATGCTTCTTTTAGGGCGTCGAGTAGAAAAAATTAAATCACTCCCACTAGACTTTCAAAATGTTCTGGTTAAGTCTGTTGATGTAACAAATAAAATAGAATTTGAACAAGCGATTCAAAAAGCAGAAAAAGTATTTGGACCTACAGATTTACTTGTAAATAATGCTGGAATCATGCTTCTAGGTAATATTTTAACGCAAGATCCAGCAGAGTGGTCAAGAATGATGGATACAAATGTATTGGGAGTGCTCAATGGTATGCAAATTGTTTTACCGCAAATGATCGAACGGCAAGGAGGGACAATAATTAATGTGTCTTCATTAGCAGGTAAAAAAACTTTTGTAAATCATGCTGCCTATGTGGCCTCTAAGTTTGGAGTACATGGTTTAAGTGAAACCATTCGTGAAGAAGTATCAGGTAAAAATGTTCGGATTTCTCTTGTTGCTCCAGGAGCAGCAGAAACAGAACTTTTAACTCATGTAACTGATAATCAAGCATTAGAAGATTATAATAATTGGAAACAAAGTATGGGAGGGACAACAATGTCTCCTCAAGTTGTAGCCCAAAGTGTGAAGTTTATTTACGATATGCCACAAGAGGTAAATATTCGTGAATTAGACATTGCTGCCACAAATCAAGATGCATAGGTCATAGCTCTATAAACAGTGAATAATGTAAAAATACATAACGTACTGTTTATTTTTAACTTTCCTTAAGCACTCTTCTAAATATTATACCTACTCTCCAATGGAGTTCAGAGAGCTATGTTTTTCCTAGCGTGAGGAAATTAACCAAAGTAATTATGATGAAAAAATCTCTCAAAATCCTATTCGAGAGACTTTAGACTATATGTGTTTGCACTATAACGACAGCTGATCTGTATTAAAACAAACTGTCGCACTAAAATATCATTGTTTCTTCCAAGACTACTTTTAATAATTAAGCAAAGCTTTCTGCACGTTCAAGCGATGCATCAATATTTTTACAAATGTTGTCTCGACCTATTTTTTCAATAAAACCAGCTTTTTCCATAACATGATAGGGTTGTTCATTAACATGAGAAAGAATCAATGTCATTTTCTTCTTTTTACAAATTTCAAAAGTTTCTTCAAGAGCTTCAAGTCCTGAAATATCCATCGCAGGTACATTACGCATCCGTAGGATCAAGACCCTTTTTCCTTCCTCATGTGTAAAATTAAGAAATTCAGTTGTAGCGCCAAAAAATAAAGAACCAAATATTTCATAGACAACGGTATGTTTGGGAACCCGTTTTAAATCAATATCTTCAGAAATTTCTTCGTTGTCTAGGTTGTCTTTATCTACCCATTGACGAACTGTAGCAACATCTGACATACGTTTCAAAAACAAGAAGGCTGCTAAAATCATTCCGAATTCAATGGCAACAACCAGATCAAAAAATACCGTTAAGAAAAGTGTAATTAATAAAACTGCAATGTCACTCTTTGGTGCTTTACGCAGCATGTAAATAAAGGTGCGCCAACCACTCATATTATAAGCAACTATAACCAAAATTGAGGCTAAACAACTCATAGGGATAAGTGAAGCATAAGGCATTAAGAATAAGAGAATTAAAAGTAAAGTTAATGCATGGACTATGCCAGCTATTGGTGTACGTCCTCCATTTTTTACATTAGCTGCTGTACGTGCAATAGCACCTGTAGCAGGAATACCGCCAAACAGCGCAGACATCATATTTCCCACTCCTTGCCCCACCAATTCAGCATTTGAGCGATGACGACTCCCAATCATACCATCTGAAACCACGCATGAAAGAAGTGATTCAATAGAAGCTAAAATCGCAATAGTAAAAGCAGGCGAAATCATTTGGCGAATTAAAGAAAAGGATAGGTTTGGCATTGTGAGTGTGGGTAATCCTGCCTTGATGGTATACAAATCACCAATCGTAGCCACTGATAAATGGCCGAAACTGACAATAGCTGTTGTCACTATAATAGCAACAAGTGAACCGGGTATTTTTTGAGACACATGTGGCCAAAAAATCTGAATAAGTAAAGCAAGCATCCCAATCATTAAAGTTGGCCACTGAATCGTATTGAAGTGCTGTACATAACTTACCCATTTTTCAACAAATTCAGCTGGGACTGCTCCCATATTAAGTCCGAATAAATCCTTTAGCTGTCCTGAAAAAATCCCTATTGCAATACCCAGTGTAAATCCTACTGTAATTGTTTTAGGGATAAATTTAATCAAATTTCCAAAGCGGAAAAGCCCCATCAGAATCATCATGATGCCTGCTAAAAAGGTTGCAATTGTTAACCCACTCATTCCATATTGAGCAATAATACCATAAATAATAACAACAAATGCAGCAGTCGGCCCTCCGATTTGAACGCGACTTCCTCCTAAAAATGAAATAAAAAAACCTGCAACAACAGCTGTATAAAGTCCCTGCTCTGGTTTCACTCCTGATGCAATCGCTAAGGCAATAGATAGTGGTAAAGCAATGATTGCGACGATAACACCAGCTATAAGATCCTTGGTGAATTGTTCTCTTGAATAATTTTTTAGAACACTAAACAGTTTCGGTTTAATATATTTAAAAGTGTTCATTCTTCCTCCTATTTCTCAATAATTATAAAAAGTCAACTCTAACATTTTATCATACTCAAAATTAAAATGCATAGAATATTTTAATTGTCATTTTTATAGCAATATTTTTATTCGGTTAAAATTGTTCAAAGTAAAATTAGTACTAAAATAAAATACCGAAGAGATTGTAAACTCCTCGGTATTTTAGTATAAAAAACATTTGTCAATAAAATGTTAGTTAACCTGAAAGATGTTTTTTGTACAAATTTCAAATAATGTATAAAAAACAACTTCTTTATAAGTATACACTAACATTTATTCTTAATCAAGTATTAAACTATTATTTTATAATCTGATGTTTCAAATATTAAAAAAACATAAGATGACATACGGCCTTTTATTTAAAGGGTTTTATTATATTATCTTTCTAGTTAACTAACATTTTATTGAAAGAAAAATTAAAGAGAGAAGGTAATGAAAGTGAATTGCTTACTAATATTTAATGATATTGATAATGTAGGAGATGAAACGTGAAAAAATCTATACTTTTATATATTGTCCTAGCTACGGTAATTACAATTCAAACTCCAATTTATGGAAAGACAATTTATAATTTAGAAACAGATTCATTTGATAATAAACAGAAACTAACGAAACTTAATGACTGGATGAGAACTGATTATATAGGAAATGGTGTCACAATGGGTAGAGGTATTCCAGGTATGTGGAATTACGCATTTTCTCAAATTCCAGTGGAAGGAAAAATTTATGTAAGCTCAAAAAGTGGTTCAAAATATATAAAAACTGTGTCTGTAAATAATAAAATTGATACAGCTTTTTATAATGATTCTGAAAGTCAAATGTTAATTTTACCGCCTGGCTCTTCTAGAGCTGACCAAGTTATTGAAAAATCAGATGAATATGCTTTATATACTCCTGGTGGGGAAATGACGAATAAAGTTACGGGTATTAATACAGATGGTTCCGCTGAATTAACGATAGAAGCAACTACTGGGGGAGTTTTTTTAGAACTTACTAGATTACTAGATAATAATGACTTACCGGAAAATAATTCTTTGGATACAAATTTTACTTTCAAAGGAGTAAAAAGTGCTCTAGATGTATCTTTAGGTTTATATTTGAATCATAATACCGGAGGGGGGGCATATTCGGCTATGCCCAAAGCTTATTATTATACAACGACTGATACAACAGTAGATATGTCTAATTATATAGCCCCTAATAAAACAAGTTTGTACTTAAAACAAGATAATGTAAATATTTTAGTAGGTGATGCGTGGGATCCATCTCTATATTTTAAGAGTGCTACAGATAGAGATGGAAAAAGTTTAAGCTATAATCAATTAACAAATATTAACGATAAAGTAGATACTTCTAAACCAGGAACTTATCAAGTATTTTATCAAAATGGTATTTCGTCAGAAGAAGGAAGTGTAGAGCGTATTTTAACTGTTACTGTCTTACCTAAACTTACATTGATAGTACCTACATCTAATGACTTTGGAAGTTATAAGTTAGGAACTGCTACACCCATACTCCCATGGAATCATAACAATAGTATTTGGGTGGAAAATAATAGCAATGATGGTTGGAATTTAACTGCTTCATTAAGTGGGGGAACTGATGGTTTAGAAAACTATATAATGAATAGTGGAAGATTATTAAAAGATAATAATTTAATTGCTCATTCAGTATCATCTGGAAAGATAAATATAAGTGATGATTGGTCAGTTAATAAAGGACTATATATAGATTATAGCAATGCAAAAGAATTGCGAAAAGATAAAGCGGTTTTAAGTTGGAGTTTAACTCCATCAACTAAAGGGATAAGTGAATGATGAAAAAAGTTTTATTATATAGCGCTTGTATTGGAATATTGGTTAGTGTTTATTTTTCTCCACAAGTGGTTCAAGCAGATAGGGTTCAATCGACGGTAACGGGAACTCTAATTGCACCACAATCTTCTTCATCAGACAGAGAAAAGAAAAGTTCCCAGAAATCTGAGAGACTTCCAAAAACCGGACAAGAAAGTTCTTTGTCTTTTAGCATCTTAGGATTATCTTTCATTTTAATAGGTGTAGGTACTTGGTACTTTAAAAGAAGAGGGAAGGATAATCATGTTTAAAAAATATACTACTTTATTTATTAGCGCATGTTCAGTATTTTATTTATCTTGTGGTTTACCTGTATTTGCGGATATAACAAGTTCTACAGTTACAGGAGAAATTATATCTGGGGACTTTTCAATGGTTACACCCAACGACTTGAATTTTAGCGCTCGTTTAACGGGGCAAAAACAACAACTTAGTTTGAAACCTATTCAAACTAAAATAACTGATTACAGAGGGCGAGATGAAGAGTGGCAGGTTACTGTGAAATCTTCTAATTTTGATGATTATGCTCAAAATTATCAACTCTTAATCAATGGCCAATCAGTTTCTAAAAGTGAGAATATTGTTTATAAGAATAACAAACAAGAATTATTCAAAGAAATTAGTTTGCCTGTAAAAGTGGAAATTTCAGACAAAGCAAAGGCTGGTTCTTATGGTGCAAGTTTAGAATGGAATTTGCAACCTAATATAAAAAAATCAATAAAGGAATAGGAAAAGAAAATGAAAAAAATTATTTTAAGTGCTGTATTATGTGGAGGAATATTTGTCGCCTCATCTTCAATGTTAACTGCTCATGCAGATGATACACTTACAGGAACAACAGCTGTTAGTTCTGAAGTAACAAAGGGGGATGTTACCTTAAAGATTGATACGACTACTGACTTTGGTCAACAACCTTTGAGTGCTGTTGTTGACTTTGGAACAACAGATGTGAATTATACGGTAACCGATTATTCTGGTGATGTAAAGGGCTTTACCATTGCTGCAAAATTAGCAGATACAGATTCTAAACGCTCATTAAAAATTGGAGAAGTAGAATTATCTGGTACAGCGGCGTCAGTTGTCACAACAGATACAAATGTAGTAGGAGATAATACAAATAAAGTTTCTGCTGCTTTAAAATACACCGGTGTTGAAAAAGTTCAAAAATATGCATCAAGTATTGAGTGGTCACTAACAAAAGGGACAACACGTCAAATCGCAGAATAAACAGGTTAATTCGAAATAGGGGAGGAAACTCTCCTATTTTCAATTAAAAGAGGGGATAAAATGAAAAAAATTATCACAATACTTTTTCTTTTTGTGTTAAATATAGGAGGAAGTGGCGTATTAGCCAATGATACTCAGGAACAAAAAGGAAGTTACTCTGTCTCAGCTCTTCCTTCAATACATCAAACTGAAGGGGTCGAAAGTTTCTTTGATATAAGATGGACACCATCATATACTGAAAATATTGGAATTCTGATCAAGAATAATACCGATGAATCTCAAACTTATAATATTCGAGTTAATAAGGCACGAACAAATAAAAATGGTATTATTGATTATTCGGATTCTTCTGCCGAGTCAGACGCAAGTAAATATAGACTGACTGAGATGATTCAACTTCCCAAAGAAGTAACCATCGGTGCAGGGCAAGCCCAAAAAGTTGAAGGGACATTAAGCTTTCCCCAGGAATCATTTAATGGATTGTTGATGGCTGGGATTCATGTTTCTGAAAAGAAGAATAAAGATAGTGAAGCCACCGTTTCTAATACTGTATCTTACAATCTGCCTTTTGTAGTTAGAGGAGATAACGATAGTAGGCCAAAGGCAAAACTTTCACTTGAACGAACTTCACTTGAAAAACTTTCAAGTACTCAGAGTAGTTTAGATTTTTACTTATCAAATGAAGAAGCAACGCTTCTGAAGGAAAGTGATTTTCAAGCAGAAATAAGAAATACAAGTGGTAAAGTTATTACCACGCAGTCTTCTAAAATAGATATTACTCCAGAAACGAAATTTATTTATCCTATAAAACTTCCTGGAAAAGTACATGCAGGAGAATATGGCGTTAATTTAAAAGTTACACATGGAAAAGATAGCTGGGAATTCAATAAAAAATTTACTATTACAGGAGAAGAAGCAAAAGAGATTCATCAAAGAGCTAGAATAAGAAATTATTCTTGGATAATTTTTTGTATTATTATAATGACTATTATTTTTATAGGGCTATTATTTATTTTTTTAAGAAATAAACCAAAAATAAAAAGAGAAATAAATAACAATTCACTAAGTAGAAGTAATAGACGAAAAAAGAATAACTAATATTCAATACTTCCTTATATCTATTAATCAATTCAGTTTAAATCTTATTTGAGATATCTATATTTAATTTTTTTATTAATAAAGGCAAGTATTAATTGATTATAATCTCAAACAAATTAGAATAGTTTTATTAGGTATTTCTTCGCTCCGCACTTATCTTTAGTGAAAAAGAGTAAAGGGTATTGAAAATTTAACAATTTATTATAAAGAAAATGCAGTAAGAAATCAGGGGATTCAATAGACCGCTTAGTCATTTGATAAGCCTTTTATTTATATGACTCTTAGTAATGCTGACTATATTTTAAATGTGAAATTGACATTGTAGAGTTGGAAAATCGTGATGTACGAGGAGTTGAGTGTGGGACTTTGACTCTGCTCCAGGAAAACATCATGATAACTTTGGTTTCCGTGATAAGTTATGGTAATATAAAGCTTTATTTTAAATTTTTTATTTAATACAGTAAATATAGGTTTTAAAAAATGAAAATTTGAAACTAACCAAAAAACTAACCAAGCAGTAAAAAATATGTGTGTTAAAATTTATAAAGTAAAAAGCTACCGTGTAATACAATCAACAGTAGCTTTTTACTTTGTGAGATTTTATTTATAGTAAATTTTTAGGGACCTTGTATAATATGCAAACACTTTATTATACATGAAGATTTATTGCAGAGACTGATTCCTGTAGGTGCTTTATTTAAATATAATGGAGCTAATAAGAAATAATATAAATATTTAGCTGATATACTAAGTAACAGCTTGCCATTGAGATTTTTTAATTTCTTGGATGATTTGATAGGGTATAAAGTTGTTACAATTAAATTATCCTATAGAATATGTTTGGTGTATTTAGCTTCTGGTTTTTATGAATGGAGTTTTTTTACAGCTACTGATAGTTCAAATTCATCAATAATCATCTGATAATAATTCACTTAAATAAAACAAATATTAATTAATAAAATTAATCTATTAATTACCTTGATTTGAAGTATTTAAAATATAAATTTTTTCTATTATATAATAAAAGTCTATCATTTCTAGCATTACATTTAAGTAAAGTGAAGTATTTATATATTTGTGTATTCAAAAATAATTATTCGAACTTTGTGATTTTATAATTAATACCTAAAAAAGACAGATATTTTGTGAAAATTTGAAGTTGATTAATATTTAAATATGTTATTTAAAAGTTTTTTTACCCTTTTTTTCAATTATGTGAATAGTGTCTTGCAAAAATAAAGGAATAGTAGTAATTTGCCCATTGCCATGCTTTATTAGTAATGAAAAATCTTTTAAACGTTCAATGACTTTTATAAGATGAGGAACTGGGGTACCTAAACTTTTAAAATAATCTTTAACTTCATCTGTTAAACTAATTATATAATAATTTTTCCCTTTGACCGATTGATTTAGAGCAATTTCTAGAGTGTTTTCTTTCCAAAATAATTCAGGTGGAATTATGGCTCCATGCGGATCGGTTTCTGGATATTCTAGTAACGCATATAAATGTTCGACTAGCTTTGGAGATGAGGCATGTTCAAGATTTTCTGCTTCATCATGAACTTCTTCAGGAAGATAACCTAATTTTTCTACCAAGAAAGTCTCCCAAACACGATGGCTTTTTATAATAAACCGTGCTTGTACCTTTCCAATTTCTGATAAGGTTACACCTTTATATGGTGTATAATGAACGAGATTTTTTTTTGATAGCCTTTTGACCATTTCGGTAGAACTAGGCGATGATACAGCTAATTGCTTGGCTATGGAGTTGATGCTAACAGCTTTTCTAGGTTGTTTTGCTTCTAACATAAAAATAACTTTTAGGTAGTCTTGCTCTTTTTTTGAAATTTGTAACAAAAATTCCTCCTTGTTTTAAGTATTATTTATATAATATTTAAAATATAGTATAAAAATGGTTTAATTTTCCGTAATTAAAGTATGTAATACATCTCCAACTACTTATTTTAACAAATAAATACTACATAATAAAGTTAAGGTTATTTTAATCTCAGTTTTATTATGTAGTATTTTGGGAAGAGTGGGGTTATTTTAGTTTGATTTAACTAATCTTAGATATAATTTCAAATGTCGAAAAAAGTGTAGGGTGTGTTTTTTTATTTTCGAATAAATATAGGGCGTGTTATATTTTTTTACTTAAAAAGAATTGGAAATCTAATATGGATCAAAAATTAACTAAATTAAGTTTTTTAAACTACTCAATATTAATTCCTTATATATTTTTGTCTTCAATTGGCATAATTATGGTGTTTTCAACTACGGTACCATATGAGTTGTCTATAGGGGATTCTCCATATAGAATGACTATTACCCAAGGTATATTTATGTTATTAAGCTTTGTTATGCTAGCCATAATATATCGAATGAAATTACAAGCTTTAAAGAGTAAAAAACTTATTTTTTATACATTGGTAATTTTATTAATTGCTATGATTTATTCGAGATTTGGTCCAGGAACTGAGGTAAATGGAGCTCATAGATGGATTCAAGTTCCAGGAATAGGTACGATTCAACCAGCAGAGTACGCTAAGATATTCATTGTATGGTATCTTGCCTCAGTTTTTTCAGAGAAACAGGATGAAATTTATCAAAAAGATATAAAAGCTTTGTTTAAGGGAGATACTCTGTATAAAAAAGTATTTGGCGGATGGCGTTTTCCTATTGTTGCTATGATTGTAATAGAAATTATTATGCCAGACTTAGGAAGTACTGTTATGATGGTAGTGATTTCTGGATGTATGATAGGAATTAGCGGGGTTTCGTGGCAGTGGTTTAGTAGTTATGGAAAGTTCTTTTTACTTACAATAATTGGTTTTATAATATTTTTATACTCTGTTAAAGGTAACGTTATCCCTGGACACTATGTTAATGCGCGATTTAGAGCAATGGTGGCCCCTTTTAGTGGACTGGGAAGCTATGGTCATCAAATGGCTAATTCTTATTATGCAGTGAGTAACGGTGGGTGGTTTGGTAGAGGATTAGGGAACTCTATTCAAAAAAATGGCTTTTTACCTGAGGCTCATACGGACTTTATTTTTGCCATAGTTATTGAAGAACTTGGGGTCGTCGGAGGTATAATTATTTTAGCAGTTTTCTTCTTTATGGTAGCTCGGATACTACAAGTCGGTATTAATTCTAAAAAACCATTTAATTCAATGATTAGCATGGGTATTGCAGTAACACTACTTATATCTATTTTTGTTAATGTGGGAGGAGCATTTGGTATAATACCAGAATCTGGTGTAACTTTCCCATTTATATCTCAAGGAGGATCGTCCTTTTTAGTACTTTCAATAGGTATCGGTTTTGTTTTGAATGTATCGGCAGATGAAAGAAGAAATGAAATATTGAAACTATCTCAGGTGATACCAAATGAAGTCACGAAAGTAAGTGTGGAGAATTAAGTTAATGCGTAATAAATATGGAAATAAGATAAAAAAAGATATTGCATATACAAGAATTGGAGATAAAAAAAGAAAAAGAAGAAGCAAATTTAAAAAAGTAGTGATAATTTTGGGATTTTTAGTAGTATTAACTATTAGTGGGGTAGCATATTCTTTATTAAATGTGCAAAAACAACTTACTAAAACATATGTGAATAATACTCCATCCAAGGTGTCAATAAATTCAAATAAGCCATTAAGTATTCTACTACTTGGAGTGGATACTGGTGATAATGACCGAGGGGGGGCACAATCATGGAATGGTAACTCAGATTCCCAAATGATTTTAACGTTGAATCCAGAGACTAAAACAACAACAATTATATCAATTCAACGTGATACTATGACTAATATTATAAATAGTAAAAAGGAAGTTTTATCGACTCAAAAAATGAATGCAGCCTATCCATTAGGCTATAATGAAAATGGATTAGAGACAGCAGTATCTTATGCTATGAATACGATTAGTGAACAGTCAGGTATTTCTATTGATAATTTTGTAGCAATGAATATGGATGGATTAGTTAACTTAGTCGACGATGTTGGTGGAATTGATGTAATTAATGATTCAGGAGGAGATATATTTATTTCAAACACTGAACCACAGTATACAGCAGTAGTTCCATTTATAGGTGAAGGAAAATCTCAGCATATAAATGGAGAACAAGCATTAGTATTTTCTCGTGACCGTGATCATTTGCCTAATGGGGACTATGGAAGATCAGCTCATCAACGTGAAGTTCTTCAAGCTCTTATGAAAAAAATGCTAAATCTTAATAGTATTACTACTTACCAAAAATTTATTAAAAGTATAAGTAATGATTTTAAAACAGATATTTCTGTTGATGTTAAAAATTTAATGTCTCTTATGTCCTATAAAGACTGTTTCAACAAAGTTGTCTCAATCCAGTATGAGGGAGTAGGGAAGATGGTTGACGATGCTTCCGGAAATGAAATTTCATATCAATTTATACCTAACAATGTTTATTTATCAATTCAAAATGTCCTTAGGAAGTCTATAAATGAGACAAAGATACAATCTTTAAGTAGTAATATTATTACATATGAAAATGAATTTGGAGTGAGCCCAGATTTATATTATTTACCATCTGCAGTGATTAGGGAAGGAGGGAAAAGTACGGAGTACGGAATTAATCCCGACGGAGATTTTATTTCTATTGATGAAGCAAATAAACAAGAATATATTATGTCAAAAGATAGTTAATAAAAGGTTATTATATTTTATTTGGCGAAGATAAACAAATGTGTGTAGAAAAAAAATTTATAAAATAAAAACAGCAAAAATAATAATTTTACGGCTTTTACTTTGTATGTTTGATTGTGATAAAATATTAATATAAAGCATTTGGTAAAATGATTTTAAGGGGGAGGGAAACTTAATAAGTAAGCGATTATAGGTTTTAAAAAATAAGAATTAACCAAAAAACTAACCAAGCGAAGAAAAATAGTGTGTATATAATAAAAAGGTTACTGTTCATATTTTAAGTAATCTTTACTTACAATCTCTACCTTACCAAGTTGTTAGGAACTAAACTAATAAAAGATGTTTAATATAGCTATCTTTAAAATTAGAATAGCTTAGCGCACCATAAAACGCACCAAAGCTTTAATATATGATATATGAATAAAATATTTAAAATAAAAAGATTACTGATATAAAATTTCTGTAGTCTTTTTATTTTGAGAATTTTAAGTCCTCAGTTATGCACCCATCACAATTGATAGGGGTTATCCAAAAACATTACTATCAATTCTTTTTGATTACTTAATTTCATACTTACCATATATATTTAAGAGATATATGAAAAAATAAGCGAATTAATTCAATTATTCACCTAAAATGTCAAAAACTATTTACATTTTATGGAAAAATAGCTATACTTAATTATGTCTATTAAAATAAAATAAAAGTTATAATAAAACATAAGTTTTACTTTACTTTACATAAAACTATTCTAATCTTTATAATAAATAAATTCCAGAATAGTCTTAAAATAGGAAAAATTAGGAGATTTCTATGAAAAAATTTTTATATATTATCAGCATTCTTTTATTATCTGTATTCTTATCAGGTTGCTCGCGAACTAAAAATGACGATAATAAAAATAAGTATACTTCTCAATCACAAACGTCTTCAGACACTATTAATTATCTAAATAAAACTTATAATGTTAAATCGCCAACTTCAAAAATTATCACAGCCAGTTTTGAATCTATGGAAGATGCTGTCGCACTTAACTTTCACCCTATTGGAGGTGTAACAATTTCTGGAGATATGCCAGGATATCTAAAAAATAAATTAGGGAAAAATGTTTCTAATATTGGAGATAAATTTGGTCCCAATGTTGAATCAGTTGCTTCTTTAAAACCTGATGTTATATTAGGCAGTACAAAATTTGATGATTCAGTAATAAGTAATTTGACCAAAATTGCACCAACAATTAATGTTTCCCACAAATCTGACGATTGGGATAAGAATTTAATACTGATGGGAACTCTAACAGGAGAGGTTGATAAAGCGAAAAAATTAGTTTCTAATTATGAAAATGATCTTATAACTTTCAAAAAAAATAATCCTGAAATCACTAACAAAAAAATAATGATTATTCGGATAAGAGAAGGCGAATTATGCATCTATGGAGAAGATTTCTATTATAATCCCATGCTTTACAAAGACTTAGGTTTTTCAATACCAAGAGAAATTCAAACTGTAAAGGGACAAACGACAATTTCAAAAGAACAACTTTCAAAAATTGATAGTGACATCATTCTTGTCCAATTTATAACTTCCGAAAATAAAGGATTCCCAAATGCCTTAACAGATTTAAAAAATGATACTTTGTGGAAAAATATACCTGCAGTAGCTAAAAATAATGTATTCTATAATGTAGTTGATGGTGGGTATCAGGGTGGAACATACTTAAGTAAGGACGTTATGCTAAAAGCTCTTAATGAAAAAGTTTTTAAATAGAAAGATAAAAGAATATTAAGTATGAAGCCGAGATATATATTATGGACTATAATTTCTTTGATGTTGTTAATAATCTTCAGCTTTCTTTCTCTTACCTTTGAAATGAAAAAGCCACTAGCATTTTTTTTAGAAGTATTAATGGATTATGATAAAAACAACCCAGAGCACATTATCTTCATTTCTCATCTGGCTCGTGTCCTAGTATCTATTTCTATTGGAGCAAGTTTAGCACTTGGCGGATTTATAATGCAGTTACAATATGAAAATGATTTGGCAGATCCTACTTTGATGGGGGTAAGTGATGGCTCAGCATTGGCTATTGTTATTGGAATGATTTTTTTGCCTAATTTAACTATGCCAGAACGTATTGCTTTCTCAGTCATAGGTTCTTTTTTGGCATATATTATCATCTTATATATTTATAAAATATTATTTTTAAGTCAATCTCGGTTAACTTTCCCTCTAATAGGTATTGTAATTAGCATGCTTTTAAGTAGTATGACTACATTTTTAGTAAGCTATTATAATATTGCTCAATCAGTAAGTTCTTGGTATAATAGTCGCCTTTATCGAGTTTCCTTTTCGGATGTTGTCTATTTTTGGCCAATTTTATTACTTTTAGTTATTTTGATAATATTACTCAGAAAACAGATGGATATTTATTCCTACGGTCATTCAATTACTACATCTATAGGAATGAAGAGAAGACAATGGGAACTATTTTATGGTGTAATCGTCGTATTATTAACAGGTCTAAGCGTTGCTATTGTTGGAAGAATTGCTTTTGTAGGTTTAGTTATTCCCCATATAATCAAGTTATCTATTGGTAAGAAATATGCAGTGTCTGTCTTCTTTGTTCCACTTACTGGAGGATTATTTGTTCTTATAAGTGATTATTTTTCAAGGTATATAAATTATCCTTTTGAAACACCAATTGGAATTGTTATTGCTTTGATAGGTGTGCCAACATTTTTATATTTGATTAAGAGAGGGGCAACAATACATTAAATGAACAAGTATCTTATATTATTTGGTCTACTAGGAATTTTAATTATATCTTGCTATTATTCTCTTGTCACTGGAACTTATGATGTTTCAAATTTTCAGTTAATAAAGGCATTATTTAACCATGATATTAATTCCCCAATTGGGTTAATTTTGTGGAATTTTAGAATACCTAGACTATTAACTTCCCTATTAGTAGGAGGTTCATTAGCTATTGGAGGTTATATTTTACAAACAATAACTAGGAATCCTATCGCTGATGCAGGATTATTAGGTATTAACTCAGGTGCAGCTTTTGGTAGTGTGTTTTATTATTTTATTGTTGGAAGCTATTTTATTGATGGAGCTCAACTACAAGCTATTTCTTTAATAATATTTGGAATTGTGGGAGCTCTATTTGCACTTTTATTAAATTTCTTCCTTTCTATAAATACTTCTGGGCTTAGCATGGCTAGATTTATTTTAAATGGTATTGCAATTAATATGGGATTCTCTGCAATAACTACTTATTTTTCTTTAAAAATCAATAATGATGATTATTCTCGTGTAAATAATTGGTTACAAGGATCAATTAGCCAATCAAATTGGATATCAGTTTACCAAATTTTCCCATGGGTGTTGATTGCCTTTACTTTACTATTATTTTCTCAAAACCATTTAGAGCTATTGCGCTATTCAGATTCACATTTAAGAAGCATTGGTTTTTCAATGAGTTATTGGAGATTGTTTTTTATATTACTGGCATCAATTTTTATATGTACTAGTGTAATAGTGGCTGGTAATGTAGCCTTTGTAGGACTAATTGTTCCTTATATAACGTTAAAATTTTTTAAGCGTAATTCTAAATTGCTTATCCCGGCTATATTTATCAATGGAATGAGTTTAGTTACATTTTGTGATACTTTTGTAAAAAAAATATTTGCACCAAATGAATTGCCACTAAACTCAATGATAGGAATAATTGGGATTCCTTATTTAGTTTTAATATTTATAAGTAACTCAACTATAGATTGGAAAAAAAATAATGCAAAAAATTGTTAAAAAAGTAGGAGAATATTATTTAGATATATATTATCCGATAGGTGAGTTTGATGAAACTGAACTACCTATTTTATATGTTTTAGATGGCGATGCTTTTGCATCAACAATCTCAGAAGCTGTTAAATTACAAATTAGAAATTCAGGTAAAACAGGTGTTAATCCAATGATTATTGTTGGAATTAGCTATCATAACTCTGATCCATTTAATAAAGAAAAACGATTCATTGATTTTACACCAACTAAAATCCACGAGGATAATCCTGCTGACTTCAGATTTGGTATGCCTAAAGGTGGGGGAATCAATAAATTTATCACTACGTTTATACAAATTCATCAAATAATTATAAATGACTTTTCTATAGATAAGGGACACGTCGGTATTTTAGGTCATTCATTAGGAGGACTATGTGTGTTAGAGTTTATGTTGAGAGACAAACTATCATTTTTAACTGATTTTCTAGCTATTAGTCCTTCATTATGGTGGGATAATAATGAATACTTTAATAAACTTGACGTGTTTGATAAATCAAAGCTGAGTCAAAAAAGAGTCATTATAAGTGTTGGTTCTAATGAAGGAGATATGGTCGAACTTTCTAATAAAGCCTTTAAATTAGTTTCTTCTTGTAACTCTATTAAAGCTTGTACATACTATATTATAGAAGATGAGAATCATATGTCTGTTGTATTTACTGTAATAAGTCGCTATCTTCGATGGTTCTCTATGTCTTCTGAGCCCTTAGGAGGTATTAATATTGAGAGATGAAGCAATACGGACACATAGTTTGACTCTAAGTTATCACAAAAACACAATTATAGATTCCTTAGATATTTCATTCATAAAGGGACATATTTCAGTTATTGTTGGCCCTAATGGTTGTGGAAAATCTACTTTATTAAAAGGACTAGGTAGGATACTAAAACATGAGGGAGATATCCTACTAAATCATCAAAACATATTAGAGTTATCAACTAGAGAAATTGCAAAACAGCTAGCCTTTCTACCACAAGATTCTATATCACCAGAAGATTCAACTGTTAGAGAAGTTGTTAGCCTAGGTCGTTATCCTTATAAAGGATTACTTCAAAAAAATACTGAGGAAGATGAGAAAGTAATTGATGAGGTTCTAATTGAAACAGGATTAAATTCATTTGCTAATGAAAATATTCAAACATTATCGGGGGGACAAAAACAGAGAGTATGGATTGCGACGGCATTGTGCCAACAGACAGAAATAATATTACTAGATGAACCCACAACTTATTTAGATTTAGGACATCAGATAGAAATATTAAATTTATTAAAAAAGCTAAATAAGAAAAAGGGAATAACTGTTATTATGGTACTACATGATCTTAATTTAGCTGCAAGATTTTCAGACTATATGATTGGTATAAAGTCTGGAAAAGTTCATTATCAAGGGCGAGCGGATGAAATAATGACTCCTCCAATTTTAGAAGATCTTTTTGGTATAAAGGCTTATATAGGAAAAGATCCAATAGATGAAACTCCGATCTGCCTAAGATTTGAATAATATACAAATATTTTGTCTCATTATGTTTACTTACACTCAAACAAGAGAAACCTTTATATAATTTTTTTATTTTATATGTTAATCTTGTGTGATCTATTCTATTTTAATATAACATATCATGTTAATTAAAAGATAGAAGAAGTGCAGTATTGATAGGATAAAAAATAGAATATGTAAACTCATCAAACGAATAAAAATATTATATGTATAACAAAAGAGTTACTGATTACTTTCTTAGTAACCCTTAGTTAAGTCCTTCATCTTACCAAGATTTTGGTAATTGTTGAAGGAGGTTAACATAGCTATTTTACAATTTAGAATAGCTTAGCGCAACATAATACGCACCGAAGTTTTATTATGTGATATGTGAATAAAAGTTATAAAATAAAAGATTACTGACATAAAATTTCTGTAATCTTTTTATCTTGAGAACTTTAGGTCCTTAGTTATATACCTATCACAATTGATAGGTGGTATCCAAAAACATTGCTATCAATTCTTCTTGATTACTTAATTTTATACTTAACATATACTTTGAATTCGCTTTATACTGTTTTACTTAATTTATAAGTAGGGGAGATAGAATTATCTTAATAACAAAAATAGTTAGAATAGCATAGAACAACTATATTGCTTTACAATATAGTTGTTCTATGCTATTATGTTAAACATAATAGGTATGAAGGAATAAATTATGGCAGATAAAATAGATTCACAGATGCTAAAAGGTATTCTCTACGGTTGTATCTTAATTCTACTTTCAAAAGAAGATATGTATGGATACATGATAAGTGAAGAATTAAATAAGTATGGGTTTGAAAATATATCGAAAGGTACTATTTACCCGTTACTATTATCTTTAGAAAAAAAGAAATTCATAGTTGGAGAGTTGAAGTTGTCAAGTACGGGACCCAAGAGGAAATACTATTCTCTTACTGATACTGGTGTTAACGAGAGAGATCAATTTTTAAGGGAATGGCAGCAATTAGAGGGAAATCTCTCAAATTTAGTAAAGGAGATTCATACAGATGGAAACTAAAAAGATTATTGAACGTAATGCTGAGCTTCAAGAAAAACTAGAGAAACCTAATAAAGATTATTATGGAAATCTTTTGGTTTATATACGGATAATGTCATTTATAAGAGATGAAAAAAAATCTGAAGAATTATTACTTGAAATTTTAGAAGATATAGTAGAAGGACAGAGTAAGGGGATTACTGCAGAACAGTACTTAGGCGCTAATCCTAAGCAAGTAGCAGATGATATCATTAAAGAGTTACCTATTAATGTTATGGATTTAATAAAGCTGATTGCCAGTGGTTTGGGTATGTATTATCTGTTTACTTTAATTCCTAGTTTAGTAACTTCAAATACAGCAGTGGATATTGGAAATTTTTTAATTACAGGAATCTATATATTTTTCTTGATTATAGTAGGACTGATGTTTATGGCAATTAGTCTTTATAGGTACACCTCAAAAGTTCTCAAGATATTATTACCGGTAGTATTTACTTTTGGACTTATGGGTGGGGTATTACTATTCTCAAACTTTAAAACTTCGTGGGTACTTAAAGTAAGTGATAGTATGGGGCTTCTTCTCATTGGCTCAAGCTTATTTTTTATAATATGTTTTTTATATAAAACTGATGACAAGAAGAGCTGGGCTCCATTTGTGCCACCAATTTTAATTTCTGCGATAGCTGGAATTCTTTTAAGGATAGAAAGTTTCAAACCTATTTTTAATACACAAAATGGGAAGGATATACTGACAGCTGTACTACTTGTTGGATTAGTTTTACAGTACTTATTTATATGGTATTTCGCTAAAAAAAGAAAATAACAGTGCATAGTAGATATAGTAATTAATATATTATCAAAAACTATTGACAAAAGACTTTTACATTGCTTTAATTTGCAAGATTCAAAATTAAATTGATAGTTTTATCTTTATTTTGTTAGTATACTGGATTCAAGAAAGGAGATATTATGAAGATAGGTAAACGGATAAGGGAGTATCGGAAAATTTATAATCTTTCCCAAGAACAATTGGCAGATAAGATTTTTGTTTCACGTCAAACCGTATCTAATTGGGAAAATGATAAGACATATCCAGATATACAAAGTATTATTTCGCTAGCTATTCTATTTAATATTTCTTTAGATGAATTCATTCGTGAAGATTTGGAGGAAATGAAGATGAAGATTAATAATAAGAAAGCTAATAAACGAGCTGATATTTATTCTTTAATAATGATTTGTTCAACAATATTAGCCAGTCTATCTATTGGCTTAGTAGTAGCATTACCAGAATCAAAGTTGATATTAATAGTTCCAATTATTTTATTTTTACCTGCTTTATGGAGTTCTTTTGTTTTAGAAAAATTCAAAAGGAA
>CAACWI010000398.1_pt1 | contig 18652 bp, 15 predicted proteins | sample 2275591 | NCBI WGS metagenome assembly CAACWI01 (sample SAMEA5312452, study PRJEB27640) | indoor metagenome | biome: indoor environment; feature: uncontrolled; material: polymer tiles stone | place: Germany | collected 2014-07-07
TAATGGAATGGAAGTGAAGGCATCCAAGTTAAACCATCATTATTATGACAGTAGTGCAAAGAAAATTAAAATGACGCATTCTCATCACTTAGCGGTATCAGATCGTGAAACGTCTAACATATGTATCTTTTATCAAAATGCAATGAACGTATACCCTAAATAGAATGATCATGGAGAAATAGAAAGTCGACAGTCATAATCACCTTGCAAAAAGAAAGGTGGAGACGCTTCAATCCAAGCGACTCAACAACGATTAGGAATGTCATTATGTGTAGGGAACGACTAGGGAATTGCCGATCGTAAAATCGCATATGAAGGAGAATGGATAGAAAAGATAGATTCTACTATTTAGAGAATGGAAAAGACACCAAACGACTTAAAGCACTGATATGTATGCATTAGAAGAGAGTTTTACGGTTGCAGAAGACCCTCAATCACTGATCGCTTACAGAGCGACTGACTCAAAAAGTAGCAAAAGCATTAAATAGAACATGTATGACTTTATGACGAATCAAGTTAAAGAACATAAAGTAAAGGTACACGCTTTAATGGCTCGTAAACCTCGTATACAATGATTGCAAAAGATAGGTTATACCATATTGCTAACATCAACGACTCAGATTTCCAGGTCATAGTAGTCGATATGAAAAGTAAACGACTGCGTATCAAGGGGTTATAAAAGATAAAAATGCTAAAAAGAATCGATATATACAGGATGTCGTAGTATCAGAGTAATCTTGATGGACTCGTCAGTTTATCACGTTCATTCGATTCGTAGAGCACAAAATGAATCTATCTTTAAGAGTTATTGACAGGTAGTTTTAAGACCTCTACAGTAAAAGTAACTTAAATAGAATCACTAGGGGTGTTGTTAAACTGAGATGAGTAGCTACTCAAACCCTTTGAACCTGAACTAGGTCGTACTAGCGTAGGGAAGTGTAAACTCTAATGAACAGGCAGAGAAGATGATGTCGTTCTTTGCTATGTGATTATTTAGACGTGCGCAACTTTCCATTGAGAGAGTTGCGTTTTTTGTTTACTACTTCGCTATTTAAGTTGTAAAAAATGAATGGGGGAGTGGGCAGGAATGAACAGAACAGTATTAGTGACAGGGAGTAGCCGAGGACTTGGGGCGACGATTGCAAGGGTGTTAGTACACAACGGATTTAAAGTGGTGATCAATTACTTTAAAAGCAAGGATGCGGCAGAACAACTTGTGAGCGAACTGGGAGTAGAGAATGCAATTGCCTTGTATGCAGATGTCACGAAGCGGGAAGATGTCGAGAGCATGATGCAATCCGCAACAGCACATTATGGTCAAATCGATGTTGTCGTGAATAATGCGTTAGTAGACTTCAAATTTGATCCGGTTGCGCAAAAATCGTTTATCGATTTAGAGTGGGAAGATTATCAAAAGCAACTGGATGGAACACTTAAAGCAGCATTTCACATCATTCAAAGTGTTTTGCCACAATTTATAGAACGACATAGCGGTAGTATCATCAGCATTGGAACAAACCTCTATCAAAACCCAGTCGTTCCTTATCATGAATACACAACAGCAAAAGCAGGTCTGATTGGCTTTACTCGAAACCTAGCCGCGGAGTTAGGTCAATATGGCATAAACGTGAATGTCGTCTCCGGTGGGTTATTGAAAGTCACAGATGCGAGTGCTGTGACAACCCCTGAAGTATTTGACTTAATTGCCCAATCGACCCCGTTGAAAAAAGTGACGAGCCCTGAAGAAGTGGCTCAACTGGTTGCCTTTTTGGCATCAGAAGCAGCATCTGGGATTACCGGTCAAAACGTAACGGTCGATGGTGGATTAACGATGAATTAAAGCGGGCGTTTTAAAAAATTCTCAGCTTGTAAGAGAAGGGATTCGTGAACAGAAGATGACGAACAGAAATCAGTTAAATATCGGCGTTTTGTTATATGGATGTGGTCATCATCAAGCCGCATGGTTGATGCCTGATTCTGCGATTAAAGAGATCGGAGAGAGCCGCTATTATCAGCGTTTGTCTCAAATAGCGGAAGCTGGATGTTTGGATGCAGTATTTTTTGCGGATAATCAATCTTTTCCGGCTAATAATGCAACTGATTTACCTGCCTTTTGGTTGGATCCTTTAATTAATCTAACGGCTATTTCTCAAGTGACGGATCATATCGGATTAGTTTCTACGATATCGAGCACGTTCTCCAATCCGTATACAGCAGCAAGGCAACTTCTAAGTCTAGATCACGTGACGAAGGGGAGGGTAGGCTGGAACTTAGTGACCTCGATGACGGATTGGGAAGCGTTAAACCACGGGATGGATGCACTTCCACCGAGGGAGGAACGGTATAACAAGGCGAACGAATTCGCAGCATTGATGGAGAAGCTATTTTTATCTTGGGATCAAGCGGCTTTTCTCGCGAATCGATCAGATAACCAATTGATTGATCCTGAACGTATACAAGTTATCGATCATTCTGAAGCCTATTTCAGCGTAAAAGGTCCTTTGTCTACGCCGCGTAGTCCCCAAGGAAAGCCAGTAGCGATGCAAGCGGGGGCTTCTGAAGAAGGGATTGCCCTTGCAGCCAAACATGCGGATGCCGTATATTCTGTGTCATGGAATTTTAGACAAGCCCATGCTTTTCGTGAAAAACTCCATAAGAAAATTAAACAAATTGAATCACCAGATCGAAAGATTAAGATATACCCAGGCTTAGTAACGTATGTTGGTAAAACAAGAGAAGAGGCACTAGCCAAAAAAGCCGAACTAGATGAAAAATTACCGGTTGAAAATGCGTTGAAACAATTGAGTTTCTTTTTGCAGCAAGATTGCTCCACATGGGATCTCGAAGCAAAGATTCCGACCTTACCATCGATCGAGGAATTTTCCGGACCCATCGGACGCTACCGAACGATTCTAGAGATTATCGATGATACAGATCCGACGCTCAAAGAACTATTAGGCTATTTAGCAGCAGGAGGAGGACACCTGACATTGATTGGTACTCCGGAAGAAATTGTGGATCAGTTGGAATTTTGGTTTAACGAGGGAGTAGCAGATGGCTTCAACTTGATGCCGCCGTCACTACCTTCAAGTTTAGAAGATTTTGTAGACATGATCATTCCTGAGTTACAAAAAAGAGGATTGTTTAAAGTGTCCTATCAAAGTACTACATTTAGAGAGCATCTAGGTTTAATTGATTAAATTAGATGAAAAGTTTTGTTAAATTCCGAAAAGATTTCGAAGAAAGCCTTGAAGATCAAATATGAATCGGCGTGACTTACGATTTACGAACTTTAAGATTTAGATGAAAGGAACGATACAAATCTCAGTGTTGAAAAATCTCGAATGGGAAGCTCAGCATCCAGAGGAAATTGAATTATATCGTGAAATCTCAGAGACGCGATTATCGAGTTGTAAAAATATAATCACACTGATTTAAATGTTAAAAAGCGACATTTGTAATGTAATAATTACAATTTTTAAAATTAAAATGCTATATTTTTCTTATACTAATTAAAGGAGGGGTTTGTTTGGCTGGTACTTTTGATTCTTTGAATTCAATTTTTTACTTGTTAGTTTTTCTGGTTTTATTAAATGTAATCTTCTTGGTTATTCCATCTAAAATTTCGTCTTTTGTATACATATCATTTAATACAGTAGTCCTCGCCGTCATTTCAATCATGTTGTTTTTCAAAGCGGGTTCTTTAACTGACGATCTAAATAAAGATGGATCAAGCGTGCCATTTTATTTAACTATTATCATTGGAATTCTTGTTATTATTGCAATTCCATTAGGTCTTAAAAACAAAAAAGTGAAGAACTCTTAAGTTCTTCGCTCAGATTGTAGACAAACCCTCATTTCGTGATCGGAATGAGGGTTTGTTGTATGTACTCCCTATTAAAACGTATTGAAGACAGGGATTCCCAAGGGAATCCCAGGACCAATTCGCAAGCTTTTTGAGGTTCAAGGCAATGAAAGTAAGCATCGCTTGAAGCGTCGTTTTTTTCAGCCCTCGATAGCGGCTCCAACGCATGCCATGCTTCTCTTTGGTGTCTGTGAATACACGTTCAATTGTTTCATGGCGCTTTCGATACAACTCACGATTCACAACTGTATGTCTGAGGTGTTCCACTTCATCCATCGCTTCTTGCCAGAGATGGCGATGGATGACTTTTCTGTGGTCGCGACACTGTGTACATTGGGAGAGAAGAGGACATGTCTCGCATACAAAAGGATTCGAGACATATTCACGGTACCCGTCTCGCGACGTCGTTCGGTAACGGAGAACTTGATTGTTTTCACATAAATAACAGTCATAATGTTCGTCATAGTAAAAGTCTTTTGTTTTTAACATTCCTTTCACCCCTCTGGGGCGCGTATAAATAACTTGTTTGAGAAGATGATGGGCAATCCAAACATTTTCTTAGTCGATTGTTAATTCTAGAAAGTGCGTGATTTAATTCTGTCTTGTTGATCATTCCGAAGTTGCTTCCCTTTGAGAAGGACTCACAGAGAAGACCATTGTCATTCTCGTTGCTGCCACGTTTCCATGAAGAATAGGGATCCGCGAAGTACATCGGGATTCCCAGGAAATCCCGTATCCTTTCATGACAGCTGAACTCCTTACCCCCGTCCGTCGTCATGGTTAAGAACGTCCCCGATGGGAGTTCGATGCAAGTTCCTGTGTTTGTTAAAATACCTAAAGAAATAAATCTAAGACCTAATAGTGATGATGTTGTTCTTACTGATTTATGGAGTTAATTTTGTGGTATGTGCAAATTCTTGATTGAATTACGTATTCGGTAGCAGACTTAGTTTGAACATATGCAAGCATCGAGCGAATTATGAACCTAAAGATAATTTTTTTATAATACATGTTATGAAGGTGTATTCGACTATCAGCTATTACATCTTGGTTCAATTGGTTCTATTAATATCTTTTTTCAATATTTGCTCATACCTATTTTTATCAACAGTGTTTCAAAGAATGCTGATAAAAGAGGACTGGGATTGATTGCATTACCTTAAAATAAATCTGTACAGTTTTCAAAACTTCAATCGTATGGTAATGCTTTAACGTCAGCTTTTTTTAACTGTTGAAGATACGCATTCGTAGTCGTGATAGATTCGTGACCGGAAAGGTTCATGACTTCATATAAAGGAATACCATTCGTTAACAGATTTGTGATAAAAGAACGTCGAAACCAGTGCGGTGAATTTTTTTGTGATGTCAATTGTGTTGAGGATAACTGGGCAATAAGTCTTAATGCTTCGTACGAGATAGAAGAATCTTTAGAACGAATATTAAAACAAATATAAGGATTCATTACTCCTTCAATTTGCATTAATTTCCTTAGCCGGTCGATGAGATGGATTGATTTTTGGGATAACGGGATGCGTCGCCACTTACCACGCTTCCCCTTAAATTCAATGTAGTTATTAGTAGAGTGCTCTTGAACCTGGCTGAATTGCAGTGCTAGTAATTCACTGGCACGCATCCCTGTCGTCAACAACAGATAGCCCATTGTCTCATTCCGCAGCTGCAAAAGCTCGCGATGCTTTTTCTGTTTTACCGTGTGACGGAAGGCGAGAGCGATCGCTTCCATCTCATCGAAATCGATCTCGCGACGGAGCGGCTCCGGCTTCATCTGGTCCTTCACCTGTACTGACAGATCACGCGCGTGATAATCATTAACGTGTAGAAAGCGCAGGAAACGCCGCAACATGGCATTACGTCGCTTGACGGTCCGTGGCGCATACTGGTCATGTACCTCTTTTAAGTACTCGTGCAGATTAAGGATCGTCAGCTGCTTGACGCCCTGTGTCTTCGTCACAAAGAACCGGAGAATATAATCGAGATCTTGTTTGTACGCCCGCTTTGTATGCGGGCTTTTTTGACTATAAATCGGAAACAACTCCGTCGCCCAGAACAGCTCGAAGATCTCGAGATCGCTCAGTGCCTCCATGTTTAAGTGATCATTCTCAAGCACTGCGAGCAATTTCGCCCGACTATCGGCAAACGCTAGGGCTGCCTCTTCTCTGATCACAACTTCATTTGATATTTTTTCTGTTACTTCTTCGTTCATGGTCCATCCTCCCGTCTATTTTTTTATCGCTTCCTCTTTTAACGACTTTTGTGTTCATCAGCTAAGTAAAATATCAATTATTTGAGTAGTACATTGAATTACGACTTATATATATGTATATATGAGATGTAAGATTAATTAATAATGGTATTACATATTATTTCTATAATCAGTATAACAAATAACTACTTGTGATAATAAGTAATTATCACAAGTAAAATTAAAAAGAGAATTAGTTAACATAATACATTTATAAATGAACGGCTACAAAAGTTTGATTTTTGTAGTGATAGCCTGATCAGAAGAATTTTTAAAGATAACTTGAATGTTGTCTCAAATTAATAAGTATTCTATTTATATTGAGATTTTTTAAATCTTTTAAATCTTCTATTAGGGGTCCTACCAACAAAAAGCGCAAAACATACGCTAAGAAAATTCGGCTTATTATTTATTGAATAAGAGGGCGCAGCGAATGTAAGCTTGCTATTTTCTTCATATCAAAGGTGTATTCCCCAAGAAAATTGATATGTTCCCATCCTAATGGCGAAATATGTTTTAGTAGATCTTCTTGAAAATCCCCTTTTTCCTTCAACAATTTTGTTGCTTCGGTAAGATATACGGTGTTCCATACACTAATAGCGTTAATTATAATATTTAAAGCGCTTGCACGTTGAAGTTGATCTTGCAGTCCTCGTTCCCGTAACTCCCCTCGTTTTCCAAAGAATAATGATCTTGCCAAGTCATTCATAGCTTCTCCTTTATTCAATCCTCGTTGAATACGCCTACGTAGAGCTTCATTAGATATGTAATCTAAAATAAAAATAGTTTTTTCGATTCTTCCCATTTCTCGTAATGCAGCAGCAACTTGTTTTGCCTTGCATATGATCCCAATTTCCCCATAATAAGCGAACCAGACACTTTTCCTTCTCGAATCGAATGGGCTAAACGGAGCACGTCATCAAAGTTTTCCTGAATAATCTTTGTGTTAATCCGTCCACGAAGTAATTTTTCTAGGTCAGGAAAATCACTTGGCTTTTGAATTGTGTATAGTTTGGAATCAGCTAAGTCACGAAGCCTTGGCGCAAAACGAAAACCTAACAAATGACTTAATCCGAATACAGAATCTGTATAGCCGGCCGTGTCTGTGAAATGCTCTTCAATATTTAATTCTGTTTCATGATGAAGCAACCCATCGATGACATGGACAGCATCTCTTGCATTGGTATTAATGACTTTCGTATAAAACGAGGAAAATTGATCACTTGTAAACCTATAAATGGTTGCCCCTTTTCCTGTGCCGTAGTGGGGATTTGCTTCGGCATGCAACGATGAAACACCAACCTGTACTCGCATTCCGTCGGATGAAGATGTGGTGCCATCTCCCCAATAAGAAGCTAGAGCAAGTTTGTGTTGAAAATTTACCAAAGTTGCCTGTGCTCGATTTATAGCATCATCATATAATCTCCATTGTGCGGCATTGGCCATCTGATGATAAGTAACTCCAGGTGTAGCATCTGCCATTTTAGTCAATCCAATATTCGTTCCCATTGCCATAAGCGCAGCCATCAAAATGACCTTTTCTTCTCCATTTGGAGGGCGATTAGTGGAAGCATGTATTAACATTTCGTCAAAACCTGTCCAGTGCGCTACCTCCATTAAAAGATCAGTAAGCTTAATTCTCGGAAGCATATTATATAAGGATAAACTGAAAGTTCGTGCATCTTCTGGGGTATTCTTTTCCAAACGATCCACTCTAAGTTTTGCTTTTTCTATATTTATTCCTTCAAGACTATCAAGGTTATTTGAAACCCATGTAAGGCGTTCAGCTAGAGCTTTCTTTCTTTCCTCAAGGTATTCCTCTGCTGATGAACGAACTGCCAGTCTAGTTTCTTTAAGATTGGTTGTTGTCCATTCATCTTTGGGAACAAGGTACTCCTCAAAGTCTTTATGAAGCCTACTGCCGACTACAGATACGTCTCCTGAACGAATATGATTTTTTAATTCCGTAAGGGCAGCCATTTCATAATAATGTCGATTAATTGTTCCTTCCTCATCGTATACATGCTTTTGCCATCGTTTTGGGACGAAATCTAATGGAGCTCCATCTGGTACTTTTCTTTTTCCGGATTCATTCATCACGTTCAATGTTTTTAATGCACGTAATAATGGTTCTGCTGCTTTTGTAGAATGAAATTCTAATGATTTCAAAAGAGTAGGGGTATACTTTCTCAGATAAGTAAATCGATTCTCTAGCAAATCAAGGTAATCATAATCCATTGGTCGAGTTAATTTTTTCGCTTCTTCAACAGAAGTAACGATTTTATCCCAAGGCATTATCTTTTCAATGGTCCTAAATGGATCAAGCCCTTCATCTCGTGCTTGAATAAGTGCAGCCCCAATATCTGCAAAATGAACAACTTTTTCGTTAACTGCTTTTCCATTTTCTTTTTGCATTTCCTCTTGTGTTTTACGACCTTTCGATTGTAAAATCATCATTTGCCGATCATGAATTTCAATTGCTTGGTCAATTAAATCCTGACTTAGAGTTACTAGGTATGCGACAAGAATGGTATATTTCTTATTTTCTTTAAATCTGCGAAACGAATGGGGTTCATAACGTGCCCCAATGCGAGATAATTGTAGTAACCGATTAGGATGAACTTCATTTATGTTTAATGGAAGTTTCAACTCCCGAATATATTCTAAACGCTCTATTACTTTTAGAAAGGCATCCGGTGATGACTGACCCGGAAGTTCTCTCAACCATGCCAATGGGGTTTTCCTGCTTTCCGCAAAGGGATCTATAAGTTTATCCAATTTGTGTCTTTGACACGGTGAAAGAGTAGCAGTTAAAGAGTTAAAAATCCTTTCCTCTGCTCTCCGACGGGTATCCCACACAAGTCGCTCTATTGTAGTCATTCCAGGAAGGATTATTTTTCGATTCCTAAGTTCTTCTTGAACAGTTCGAAGTAGATACATAGAATTGCCATTTTGAAGTGCATGTTTCAAAAGATACTGAGCTAACTCCCGATATGTACTTACAGAAAAATTCTGGTATCCATATACCTGTCGAATTTCTTCCATATGTTCATGCTTGGTTGGGTCACGTTGGGCATATAAAGAAAATGAATCGGGATTAGCATTTATTTGTTTTGCTATATAGTGGAGTACATAGTCTGGTATAGGTTCAACATCTGTGAGAGACCACCCTGGATAGCGCAATACACATAATTGGACAGCAAACCCTAAGCGATTATGATCTCTTCTGTGTCGTTTTATAATTTCCATATCAAATTGCGAAAAGTATAATAGGTTTCTAGTTCTTGTTTACTCATTTCATCCGGTATTTTTACAAATTCTGCTCTTTGATCTGCTGTAAGTAATTCTTTCCCTCTTGATGCCATTTCCTCCCCATCCTTTCGTAAGCAAAGACTTACTTCTTTTCTAAATATCGATAAACAGTTGTTCGGGAAACTCCCCACATTTGAGCAATATCAGTAACGGGTGTCCCATTTGCTACCAATGTCTTCAACATTTCTAATTCCTTTTTATCTAACTTCTCCGGTCTTCCTCCTAAACGCCCTCTGGCTCTTGCAGCAGCACGACCAGCTGCTGAACGTTCTTGAATAAGATTACGTTCGAACTCAGCAAAGGCCGCAAATAGATGAAACATAAGCTGCCCTGTTGCACTAGCCTTGTCCATCGTAATGAGTTTTTGAACAAAACAAATAAGTATCCTGAATGACAAGACTTCTAGGCTGCAGAACAATTTATTTTAGATCTTTCATTTTTAGTTTTGCACCACTGTTTTTCTAAATGGAAAGCGCCGTAAAACCGAGGAACGTAATAAAAGCCTGAATGAAGGAAGTATCATACAGGCTAATTATTACTTAATAAATTCACTTTTTGATCTAAGAATTAGGTTGTCAAAAATAAATAACAACTATGGCATGAGAATCTTCCTTACCAAGAATGGAGACCGTTTCGCTTTTTAAAATCAGTTCAAGCTACGAATTTGGCTGGGTCTTAAATTTTTGAGAGCCCCATCACAAATCGATTTTCAAGTATGAAATTTGAGTTATTTAAAAATCAATTGAGCAATTTCCGTTCCACTTTCAACTTCATCTGACTTTAACGGAATCATTTCAGAGATTTTTTCTTCAAAATTCGGGAAAACAAGGACTGAAATAATTTCTTTTCCCTTCTCCTCAATATAGGAAAGATCAAAAGTACCAATGTGGTCATTAACACTAACTATATCTCCAGCATTAATTTTGATATTAAATCCTTCACCTTTTAATTCAACTGTTTCAAGTCCTAAATGTAATAGCATTTCAAGGCCATCTTCCGTTACCATTCCAATTGCATGTTTAGTAGGAAACACTTGTGTAACCTTCCCATTTACAGGAGAAAAAACTTCGCCGTTAGTTGGAATAAAGGCTAGCCCTTCGCCCATCATTTTCTGGGAAAAAACGGGATCTGGAATACTTCCTAATGGAATAACCTCGCCCTTTAAAGGGCTATGGATGAATATATTTTTTTCTTTTTTACTCTTCTTAAAAAACATCATTTCACACCTCAATGTCTATCTTTTACTATTTATATAATCTAAATATCCAAATGCCAATGCTTCTACCACAATAAAAAAGGAAGAGGCAGATCGTACCCACCAATTTTTCGGAATAGGATTCATCGTACTGGAAGCATATAAATTAAAATCAGCATGTCCTGACAACCAATTACTTTTAAAATTGGTAAGGGAAATCATTTTTGCACCCTTAACTGCAGGAATATCAGGTAACCCTTGTAAGTTTGGATTTTCACCGGATAGCGAAAACAAAATAATTAAATCTTTAGAAGTTAACTTTTCAATTGTAAGCCTATATTCATTTGCGTGGGCCATTGCAGGAATAATTTGAACGGGTTTGCCAATAAGTAGGAATAGTCGTTGCAGTTCTGCAGCTTGATTTTTCTGGGCTATTCCTGTTGAAATGACATAAATATTTTCGATAGTATCAATTGCTTTATAAATAGGTTCAAAGTCCACACTATTTAAATAGTCTAACGTTTTATTGACATCATAAAGAACTTGTTCAAACAATTCATTTGGTTTAAGTTCCTCATTTGGGCTGGCATTTTCCCATTTTACAAAGTTTTTAAATTCACTATATCCACTAAAACCTAATTTTTGAGCAAATCTTAATACAGATGATTTGGATGCTAAACTATTTTTAGCTAACTGATTAATACCCATGTTCCCAATTTTATCTTTATTAGCAAGAACGTACTTAGCAATAGTAAAATCAGTATCACTCAAATACTCATAATTTTTATTAATTAACTCTTCAAGATTCACAAGGAGATCCTCCTAACTTAATTACCAGGCAACAGGGTATGAAAACACCTCATACCCGCTACTAGTTTAGCAAACCCTTTTTCCTTAAGAAAGTTCCGGCCAAAAATCCTTGTTTGCCTCGATAAGGTCATCTAAAATTGCTTTTGCAACACTCGCACTTGGTACTGTCTTTGACAATGTTAGCGCCTGCCAAAGTTTTTGATATGATTTTTCTAAATAAGCTTGAACGACTAACTTTTCTACTGATACTTGTTGTTCAATCAATCCCTTTTGGAATTGAGGAATCGTCCCAATAGATAGTGATTCCACACCTGCTTTACTTACTAAACATGGAATCTCAACCATTGCAGTTGGTTCAACGTTTGCAATCGCCCCATTATTAGGAACAATTAATAGCATTCTTTCATATGTGTTGTATGCAAGCGCTCCTGCCAATCGAACGATGAATTCCGCGTGTTCCCCGGCTTCAATACTTGTTCCTTCAGCGGTGCCAGCTTCGGCAATTCGTATACATTCGGCAAAAACATTCTTTTCACGATGATCCATCACTTCGTTTGCCCGTGTATGTTCTGGGTTTGAATGTTGTACTACATAGTCAGGGAATAAATAATATTTCAAATACGTATTTGGTAGTGTATCCGGGTCAACAGCGTATACGTCCTTAGCTTTAGTAAATGTATCCATCCAGCTGGATTCCGCTAGCAGTGGATTATTAATCCCATCATTTTTAGCCCCATAACCCCATTGTTTTACATGTTCTTTCAATCTTGGCATTAAGTCATTGCCTTCTTTATCATAAAGCTCAGTCCACCAACCAAAATGGTTTAGTCCATAATACCGTTCAATAATATCATTCTCAGATTCCAACCCTAAAATGTCAGCCATTGATTTTTTAATGGCAACTGGCATATCACAAATATTAATGATTTTCGAGTTAGGACGTAAGATACGTGTTGCCTCTGCAACAATCGAAGCTGGGTTAGAGTAGTTTAACATCCAAGCATTCGGTGAATACTTTTCCATATAATCAATTAATTCAATTACTCCTGGAATTGAACGCATACCATAGGCCATGCCGCCAGGTCCACATGTTTCTTGACCAACGGCCCCATATTTTAATGGAATTTTTTCATCTAGTTCACGCATTTTTAGACCACCGACACGAATATGTGCCATTACGAAATCAACATCTGTAAAAGCTTCCTCGGGATCTGTTGTTGCTATGAATTCAATTTTAGGAGCACGTTCCTTAATGATAATTTCACATGCTTTCGCAACGATATCTTGACGTTCTTTATTATTATCGTAAAATTTTAATTTCCGTAATGGAAATTTATCTTGATTTTCAATTAACATCATTACAATTCCAGCTGTATAAGTACTTCCCCCACCAGCAATTACTACAGAATTTTTTTTCATTTTTAGTCCCTCTTTCCTTATTGTTGTTATGTCTTAGTGTATGAATATTTCTTTAAGGTTAGTATACTGCGATTTTTCCTTCATCGTAATAGTTTGGAAAGATGATGGGAAAGGTTTCACTCATTGGGAGATTTCTTTAACCTTCTTACATCCTATTTTACTTTCGAACACTTTTAATCTTTTCTTCCATTTTATCTCGAACTTGACCAACTGATAGTCCAACTATTACTTGGATCGCTTGTTTATTTCGAACTAAGCCATGTGCTCCATGTTTTCTAAAAACTTGTTCACTTTCTAGTTTTTCAGGATCTTTTACTGTAACACGTAATCTCGTTGCACAGTTTGTAATATCTTGAATATTTGCAGCGCCACCTAAATCTGCTAAAAAGTATTCAGCTAATTGTTCAAAAGAACTGCTTCCACCTGTATTTCCTAATTTCTTCTCTTTGTAATCTGCTTTCGTAAATAACTTGCTTTCTACATCATCAGACTCCCTGCCTGGCGTCAAAATATTAAACTTAATAATTAGATATCTAAATAAAACAACATAGATAACGGTAAATCCTAAACCAATACCTATTTGAAGCAGCCAAGTTGCCCAGTGATTTTGCCATGTACTTGCCCAAGTGATTGAGAAATCAAGTAAGCCGTATATAAAGTTACCTGAAACACCAAAGGCATACATAATTGCAGTCATTAAACCAGCCAAAATAGCATGAATTAAAAATAAATAAGGAGCAATAAACAAGAATGTAAACTCTATTGGTTCTGTTATCCCTGTAATTACTGCAGTAAATGCAACAGGTAAAATTAATCCAATTGTTTGTTTTCTTTTCTCTGGTCTACTTGTAATGATAAGTGCAATTGCTATGCCCAAGCATCCAAATACTTTGGAATTCCCAAACAAGGTAAAACCACCCTGAGGAAACAACTCTGTCATTGATTTAGTCGAATTTGCAAACTCTGCTACATGAGAAAACCAATAAGCTAGAAGTCCCCATTTACTGCAGCTGGTCCATAAGCAAAGGGCTGCCAGATAAAATGGTGTAAACCAGTTGGAATCAGAATTCTTTCTAGAAAACTGTAAAGCCCTACACCTATAGCTCCAGATGTTTTTAATAGCCCTTGAAGTGAAAAAATCCATTCTTGAATATGTGGCCAGACAAGACAAGTTAAAAGTGCTACTGGTATCATAACTAAGAATCCTACTATCGTGACCAAGGCACTTCCTTGGAAAATTGCTAAAAGGTCTGGCAATTTTTTATCATAAAAGCGTTCATGAAGCCAGATAGTAATTCCTGCAATAATTAATGCACCAACCATACTCGTATCAAGCGTTTTAATACCTGCTATACTTGCTAATCCGCTATATCCGCCTACATCCTTAGAGAAACCCACCCCAAAAGTTGAACCAGATGTAGATAGTAATGAGTTGATAAATACATTAAAAAACATATAAATAACGAAAGCTTCCAATGCAGCCCTGCTCTTTGATTTCTTTGCTAAACCAATAGGTAAACCGATAACAAATAAAAGGGGAATATTTTGAAATACAACGTAACTCCCATCAAAAATTAATTTCCAAAATGCATACCAAATGGTACCTTTAGCAGCAATACTTCCGACCATTTGCTCATTTAATAAAGTGTTACTGAGACCTAGTAACAATCCCATAGCCGGCATAATCATTACTGGAATAAACATGGCTCCACCAAATCGTTGCATTTCTTCATCATACTAGCTAGTTACTCCTTTTTTCTCCTAAGAAAGCGCTATCTATTAAACCATTATAAATTTGTGTAATTACTCTAACAATTACTCATAAATAACTTGGGAAAAGTTTCAGATAATGAATCAAATGAGGTTGAGAAAATTGGCCTTATCTATAAGGTTTAACATTCTAAGCGAAAAAAGATAAAAGATATCACTAACTTTTATCTTCAATACTATTAATAGGGGCATTTTTAAAATCATATTAAGCAACTAAGTGGATATACCCCATCTCAAATATACAGAAGACATTATCAAAGCCAATTCCTCTACATAAAAAAAAGACCCTAGGATTCAGGGGTTAAATAAGGTTGAGTTTTAGAAAAAAGGAGTATATCATCGCTTAGAATTCTAAGATTATTTAGCCAATATGAAAGGCTATTAATTCCTTAGCATAGGAAAAAGTCGATTTATTTCATCCAGAAATTGACTTAGCGTATGTTTTCCGCGTTTTGTTGGGGGGACCCCTATTAGGATCTTTAATTAAAGACAGAGATAGAAAAAGATTAAAAATAAAGCGTATATCGAAAATCAATAAATGATTTCGATATACGCTTATATTCGTCCTACTACATTGTAAGTGAAAAATTTAGAGTAGATGTAACTTGATCGACATTTTGATTAATAAAAACGACGTTTTAGTAAGCTTCTATCGCTTTATTCAATACATCGAATATATGAACGGATCTTGGATTTGTAGTATCTATAGAATCAAGTCGCTTAAAAATGATAGATCGTTCTGAACTAGAAACGAGAGGAAGTAACAATGCATACACAGAGCTAGATTCAACTTGAGACGACGGTAATTTCGAAGCTCGTACATAGTGAGTATAGACTTTGCCAGAATGCAACTCTCTAGTTATAAAACGACTAAACTCTGAATCAACATGCCCTGTCACTTCAAACTGCAGTCGAGCAATCAAGACTTGATCAATCATATTCACCGTCTTTTTATTGATCCATTTAAATTCGCCTGTCTTGTAAAAATATAGTTCTGGCGTAAAAGGACCAGCGTGTGGTGCTTGACGCAATAAAGCTTTCGTCGACTGAAGGAGTTGAAGTCGTTTTATCGAATTATACTCCAAATAATTTAAGTGAAGGACCGATGCGGCCTGTTTGTATTTCCAGTCATAAAAGTCCACCCATTGACCGTCAATGTATTGATGTTTTAAAAGTGTCTTTTCGACTCGGTCTGCTAATCGAGTGTACATAGGTTCATCGAACTGGTTTCCCGCCTGCCTTAAGGCCTCGGAGATACGTAAATCATCAATTAAAGCATTTGTCGTCGTTTGTTTGGTTAGTTCCCACTTTATATAGATGTCGGAGCCATTCTTTTTTAAAAAATTTGTTTTGAGTACTTGTACTTGCTTTTTGAAGCGATCTGCATCATCCTGCAACAATAAATACTGCATGTACTGTCCAAGGCTTTCAGACAATGATTGGGCAGTTGCTTGATCATAAGCACGGACTATTCCGTTTTTCATATAGTGATCCTCAACTTCTTCAATCACCGGATCGGTTTGTAAATAGCGGATATACCATCCGACACTGACTATACTGATGACCGATACAACCAAGATAATTACGACGTGTTTTTTCATGTTTCGACCTTAACACGTTTTGTCTTATCCCAAACAATGACTTCTTTACGCATTTTACTTTTGATATAAGCAAAAACACCACGGAATAATAGGATGACAAATAGTTGTGCATACGTGAAGTACATGATCAGTCCGACAAAGACATTTTTAGGGGTAGCAGTTTTTTCTAATTCTTGCGCTGCTAAAATTTGAATAGTATAGACCAGGTATGTCATAAACCAAAAAAGTATGAGTGGTGTTGTTGCACGATCGAAGGCGTAGCCGAGCAACCCTAAGACTAAAACAATGTCAGAAAGTAACAATAAAAAGATGAACAAAAGATATGTCATAATATGTTGCAAGGAATGAACAAGTGTCCGTCCCTTCCAAAAATTCCACGTCCGTATTGATTTTTCTAGTAAATAAATATTTCCTAACATCCAGCGGGTTCGTTGCTTCATGTAGACTTTCATTGTCTCTGGTTCTTGCTCCCAAGTCTCTGCTTCATAGACGACAGGTAATGTATAACCTAATGCTGTAATTCTCATCGTTAGTTCTGCATCTTCAGCGAGTGCGTATGGATCGTAGCCCCCAATATCCTCAATTACATCACGCCGTAAAAGCATGTTTGTTCCTGCGAGAGAACCTGTTTTAAATGCTTTCCATCGTCCGCTTTGCATGATGAGCTGAAACACTTGGAACTCGATTGCTATCATACGCGTTAACATATTAGTCGATGCATTTATCGTCTTTACAACTCCGACAGCGCCACAAGCTTTTTTTTCGGAATGTGCTTGTTCGACAAGTCGAGTAACCGTATCTGGATTCGGTTGATTGTCTGCATCAAAAATCACAAAGTACTCTGAATCAGTGATAGAAAGTCCATAGTTTAAGACACGTGACTTTCCGATCGGTTCACCCTTCGGCACCTTTACATAGTGAATGCGACTGAACATTGTACTAAACTCTAAAGCAATCTCACGCGTATCGTCTTGGGATTGATCATCCAGTAGAAAAACATCTAGCTTACCTGGATATTCAATTGCCAACATAGCCTCAAGCGTTTGTCTTATGACGATACCCTCATTGTATGCTGGAATTAAAATCGCAACGGATGGATAATTAGATAATGTAATAGCTTGCTTTTTACTATATCGGTCTAAAACACCAGCAATCGTTAAATAAGAATAATATAAAAGAAGAATCCAAAAAATACTCATAATTACATTTAGAATAAGGTTCATTAGTTGAGCACCTCTTGTTGCTGATTCAAAGTTTGTTCAACAGAATGATTTACAGGCATTTGTGAGACTTTGAACGGAAAATGTATAGTAGTAAATCGACTTTTTAATTCTTTTTCAAATCTTGACCATGCAATGTGAGCTCCAACTGAATCTGTATTTTGAAGAAAAATAATAAATTCTTGGCGATTTCTTTGCGACATCACATCGAAATGCGCTCGAAATACTTTTAATCCAGCATTCATTAATTGTTGCATAATACTCTTTTTGTTGAATTTAGAGTACGGAATTTGAATGTGTAGTAACATATTTTGTTCGTCCCGTCTTTTTGCCCCTGCAATCAAAAAGTCAGTTCTATCTAAGAATTCACTATAACTTAGTAGCTGTGGCGATTCGGAAAAACCTTCGAGTAAGCTTACTCTTTCCTGTAATTCTTTGTTTTTTTCAAACACGCTACGGAGTTGACGGAGAAAAAGCCAATAAAGGAATACACCAAATGAGGAAAGTAAATGTTGAGCAATATATACAAGCTGCTGTTCATTTGAAGCTTCATTGTACCAAGATAAAATTAAGTATATAAAACCGAGAACTAATATATAAGTAATTAAAATCAAGAAATTCATACGTCCATTCATCCACGTCATAAACAACAAAACAGGGATTAGAATAAAACGTAGGGGAGAAGAACTAACATTAAATTCCTGCTCGAAAATAATTAATACAATTGCTAGTAAACCAAGTAATAATAACAATGAGAGAGCAAAACGCCGCATCATAAAACCTCACATTCTACATTCGAAATTACGAATTATTATATTTAGAATAACGGGAGTAAAAAAGAATATCATTTAAAGTAATATAATAAAAATTGCTTCTTCCTACAAAGATCTCTAAATGACTTTTTTACTTTTTTCTGGCTCATCACCATAACACGTGGTTGCTATTTTAACCACCAAGCTCGAGGCGCAATCTCAAAAAGAATCGTTCGAGGTTTCGGTAGCCATAACCACGACGTTTGATGAGCTTAATCTTGTTGTTCGTTCCTTCCATTTTCCCGTTCGATAGCCTTGATACAATGGTCTGACGCATCGCTTCCTCACGACCCCGGATCGCTTTCGCGATTTTTGCGAGAGGTCCGCACGGATGGAACTGGTAACGGTCCAGCCAGTCCGTCAGTCTTCGGTGAGCCTGCCTGTTACA
>CAACWI010000115.1_pt1 | contig 18490 bp, 19 predicted proteins | sample 2275591 | NCBI WGS metagenome assembly CAACWI01 (sample SAMEA5312452, study PRJEB27640) | indoor metagenome | biome: indoor environment; feature: uncontrolled; material: polymer tiles stone | place: Germany | collected 2014-07-07
ATAAGAATATGTTCGCTAATTCTCCCGCAGGCAGACCAGGTGCAGCAGACGAAGTAGCTAATTTAGCAGAGCTTGTTCTAAGTGAACAGGCAGCTTACATGACAGGCTCAACACTCTTAATTGATGGTGGTGCGACAGCTTCTTATTTCTACGGACCTTTACAACCAAATAAAGAAAGTTAGGCAAGAGATGTTACCAAAAGATTTATTGATTGATAGCTATCGTAGGATTAATCAAGCAATGGTTGAAAAGGATATTGAAACTTTAGAGAATATAATTTCTAAGGACTCTGTTTTGTTTCATATGACTGGTTATGTTCAACCTCTAGTGGAATGGCTTTGTGATATTGCAAACGACCAGATGATCTATAACTCCTCTCAGTTTGTATCAGCCACTGTTAGGGATTTAGATAATAAAAAAATGCTTGTCATTGGTCGCAGTTACGTTGTAGCTAGTATTTGGGGCAGTCGAATGCATAAGTGGCCCTTAGAAATTAAAATGACCTTTGAAGAAATTAATGGCAAGTGGCATGTTACAAACCAGCTTGCTTCAACATTTTAGGAGAAATTCAATGAAAAATATATTAATTATTGGTGCGACAGGATCCTTAGGAGAAACATTACGTAGAAAATTGGCTAACCAGGATCAATATCAACTCACTTTATTTTCAAGAGGTAGTAATCTTCTAAGACTCAATGAAAATGAACAGGCTATGGCTGCTTCTGTTTTTGAAGACGAGAAGTTAAATCAAGCCATGCAAAAGCAAGATATTGTTTTTGTGGCTTTGTCTGGAAATTTACCAGAAATGATTAAACCTATTCTAAAGGTAATGTATGATAATAAGGTAAAGAGAATTGTTTTTGTCTCTTCTATTGGTATTTATAATGAAATAAGAGGCTCAGGAAATATCAAATAATCCAATTTTACAACCCTATCGTCAAACAGCCGATATAGTAGAAGAGTCAGGTTTAGATTATACTATTCTGAGACCAGCTTGGTTTGATAATGGCTCAGATACGACTTGCCAAATCTCTTTTAAAGGTGAAACTGTAACTGGTCATGATGTTTCTAGAGAAGCCATTATTGAACTTGTATCAACTATTATTGATCAACCAGAACGCTACTTAAATCAAAACATTGCTTTATTTAGATAAGAAATATTTTTGGAACAAGATTTCATACTTTTGATAGATTTGTTCCAATAAATGAAAAATTATAAATAATTAATGTTCTTGCTTGACCTGGAGTCTACTCTAAGGTTTATAATGAAATTAATAATAAAAAAGGGGAATCATATGAAAGTAGCAACATTTATTGAAGTCGGTAAAATGGAAGTGACAGAATTTCCAAAACCTGTTATTGAAAAAGAAACAGATGCCATCATTAAGATTGTCCGTGCATGTGTCTGTGGATCTGACTTGTGGTGGTTTCGTGGTATTTCAAAACGTGAGACAAATACAGCAGCTGGACATGAAGCTATTGGAATTGTTGAAGAAGTTGGCTCAGCAGTAGATCAAGTTAAAGTTGGTGACTTTGTTGTTGTTCCTTTCACTCATGGATGTGGTTCATGTGCAGCTTGTCAAGCAGGCTTTGATGGGAACTGTACAAATCATGAAGCTGGTAAAAATATTGGCTACCAAGGTGAATACCTTCGTTATACAAATGCTAACTGGGCTTTAGTTAAAATTCCAGGACAGCCTTCGGACTACTCTGAAGAAAAATTAAATTCCCTTTTGACCCTTTCTGATGTTATGGCAACTGGTTATCATGCTGCCAAAACAGCCGAAGTTAAAGGAGGTGATACAGTTGTTGTCATGGGTGATGGTGCTGTCGGCCTCTGTGGCGTGATTGGTGCAAAATTACTTGGCGCAAAACGTATTATTGCAATGAGCCGTCATAAAGACCGTCAAGACCTAGCACTTGAGTTTGGAGCAACTGATATTATTGCTGAACGTGGTGACCAAGCAGTCGTAAAAGTAATGGAATTAACTGATAATGCTGGGGCGGATGCTATTTTGGAATGTGTTGGCACAGAACAGTCAGTCGATACAGCTGTTAAAGTAGCAAGACCTGGTGCAGTTATTGGTCGTGTAGGTATCCCACAAAATCCAAACATGAATACCAATGAGTTATTCTGGAAAAATATTGGCTTACGTGGAGGCATCGCCTCTGTAACAACATTTGACAAAGAAGTTTTATTAGATGCTGTTTTAACAGATAAAATTAATCCAGGTAAAGTATTCACAAAATCATTTGCTTTAGATGACATCCAAGCAGCCTATGAGGCAATGGATAAACGCAAAGCCATTAAATCATTAGTTATTATCAGCTAATAAGGAATTGATATGAATATTAAGAAAGTAAGTGAATTAACGGGTGTATCAGCTGATACGATTCGTTATTATGAACGGATTGGTTTGATTCCTCCTATTGGGCGGACGCAGTCTGGAATTCGTGATTTCTCACAGCATGATATTGATGTGCTTGAGTTTGTCAGATACTTTAGGGGCGCAGGCATTCCAGTTGAAAGTTTAATTGAGTATATTGGACTTGTTCAACTTGGCGATGAAACGATTGAAGCTCGCTTGGCTATTCTGCAAGATGAAAAAGAAGCCATGGAAGCAAGACTTGACGAACTCAATCAGGCTCTGGACCGTCTCAATCATAAAATAGATAATTATAAGAATAAGATAGTTCCTCGTGAACACCAATTATTTGATAAATAAAAAGGAGATTAATATGAACGAAGAAGAAGTTTTGAATGGTATTTTCCCACTAGGACAAGAAAATCCTTACGGGCAATTTTTCACAGGACAATCATTTTTAAAAGCTCTAGCTAAGTCACCTGATCAAAATTTGCAGGTGGGGAATGTTAGTTTTGAACCAGCTTGTCGTAACAATTGGCATGTTCATTTAGATGGTTTTCAAATTCTACTTGTCACAGCTGGTCAAGGTTGGTATCAAGAAGAAGGCATGACTGCTCAGTTACTTAAGGTCGGTGATGTCATTGTGACCGACAAGATGGTTCGCCATTGGCACGGTGCAACTAAGGATTCATGGTTTTCTCATATAGCTATAACATCTGGTGCTAGTGAGTTTTATGAAGCAGTTACTGATGAAGAATACGACAAATTATAAGATAGAAAGTGTGATTGAATATGGCAGTTAAACAAACAGCTGGAAGAAATAACTTGGGTGAATTTGCACCAAAATTTGCAGAGTTTAATAATGATGTCCTATTTGGAGAAGTTTGGTCCAGAGAAAGTGAACTTCCTGCTAAAACAAGATCGATGATTACTGTTTCGGCATTAATTTCTGGTGGTAATTTGGAACAACTTGATCATCATTTGAATTTTGCTAAGGAAAATGGTGTCACAAAAGAAGAGATTTCAGAAATAATTACTCATTTAGCTTTTTATGTGGGTTGGCCAAAAGCCTGGTCTACTTTTAATCGAGCTAAAGAAATTTGGAAAGATTAAGTTCAGGATTTACAAAGGAGACGAAATGGAATTTACAAAATTAGGTAATACAGGTTTGGAAGTGTCAAAACTTTGTTTAGGGTGTATGAGTTTTGGAGATTCAAGTACAGGTTTTCACTCAGGTTGGCTTTTAGATGAAGATGCAAGTCGTAAGATTATTAAGAAAGCTCTCGATATGGGAATTAACTTCTTTGATACTGCTAATACCTATGCTGCCGGAACAAGTGAAGAATACCTTGGACGTGCGATCAAAGATTTTGCTGATCGTGAAGAAATTGTGATTGCTACAAAATTATTTTTTGGTGATGGTCAACATGAGGGACGTAATACTAAAGGTCTTTCACGCAAAGCTATTATCAATCAGGTTAATGCTAGTTTAGAACGCTTAGGTACTGATTATATTGATTTATTATATATCCACAGATGGGATTATAACACGCCAATTGAAGAAACAATGGCTGCTCTAAATGATCTTGTCCGTTCTGGTAAAGTGCATTATTTAGGTGCATCAGCTATGTACGCTTGGCAATTCCAAAAAGCTCAATATGTGGCAGAAAAAAATGGCTGGACTAAATTCTCTGTCATGCAAAATCACTACAATATGCTCTATCGCGAAGATGAGCGTGAGATGATTCCTTTCTGTAAAGATTCTGGTGTTGCTCTGGTCCCATATAGTCCTTTAGCTGCTGGTCGGGTTGTTCGTGACTGGGATGCTGATACGGCAAGAAGTAAAACAGATGAAATAGCTAAATCGAAATATGACAGTACTGAGGAACAAGACAAAGAGATTGTTAAATGTGTTGCTGAGCTAGCTAAAGAGTTAGATGTTTCTCGTGCACAGGTAGCCTTAGCTTGGCTCTGGCAAAAAGGTATTGATTCACCAATTGTTGGTGTTACCAAAGAAAAATACCTTGATGATTATTTAGGTGCCTTCCAATTAATCTTAACTGATAACCAAATGGCAATGTTAGACAAAGCTTATCTTCCACACCAAATTGTTGGTGCATTGTAATTAGAAGAAGCACCTACCTTTTTGAGGTAGGTGTTTTATTTCTTATTACGTTTCTGATGTGTGAGGAATTGGATGTACATATAAATTTATTTACTTTACTTTGTTATGGGTTTTACAATCAATTAGAAAAGTCTTATAATAGAGTGAGTAAAGGAGTTTCTATGTCATCTATTAAGAAAAAAGTTCCAGGTATTTTAGTTTGTTTAATTATTGCTCTTGGAGCATGGTTTTTGGGTCAGCTCTTTCCAATTATTGGTGGTCCTGTTTTTGGGATTTTAATGGGCATGCTTATTGCCTTATTTTATACAAAACGTGATCAGACCAAAACTGGTATTGCTTTTACTTCAAAATATATTTTGCAGACAGCAGTTGTGCTTCTTGGTTTTGGACTAAATTTGACTCAGATTATGAAAGTGGGGATTGAATCCTTACCAATTATTATCTCAACCATTGCAATTGCTTTACTGGTCGCCTATTTCTTACAAAAATGGATGCATATTGATGTCAATACTGCAACATTAGTTGGGGTTGGTTCATCAATCTGTGGTGGCTCTGCAATTGCCGCAACGGCACCGGTGATTAAGGCGAAAGATGAAGAAATTGCAAAAGCTATTTCAGTAATTTTTCTTTTTAATGTGATTGCTGCCATTATTTTTCCAAGTTTAGGGCAATTACTGGGCTTATCAAATCATGGCTTCGCAATTTTTGCGGGAACGGCTGTCAATGATACGTCATCAGTTACAGCAACTGCAGCTTCATGGGATGCTATTCATGGTTCTAATACTTTGGATGGAGCAACCATTGTTAAATTAACCAGAACATTAGCTATTATTCCAATTACCCTTATCTTATCTCTTTATAAGGCAAAAAGAGAAGGAAATAATGACTCTAGTTTTAGTTTGAAAAAAGCTTTTCCAATATTTATCTTTTATTTCTTGCTCGCGTCAATTGTAACAACTGTTTTTAGTGCTATGGGGCTAAATCCATCTATTTTTGATCAATTAAAAACCTTATCTAAATTCTTCATTGTGATGGCCATGACAGCAATCGGGTTAAATACAAATATCGTTAAACTGTTTAAGACTGGTGGGAAAGCCATCACACTAGGTGCCATCTGTTGGGTAGCTATCACAGTTGTAAGCTTAGCAATGCAAGCACTTATTGGAACTTGGTAAAGAGATCATTAAGATCTCTTTTTTTTGAAATTTTCTACTCTATAAGCCTCAGAATTGCAGAACTGAAAAAGTTTTGATAGTCTAGAATAATAAAGAATTTTTGGGGAGGGAATATGACAATTATCAAAAAATTGGCTTTTGTACTATTAGAATGTGCGGTTTTAGTTTTACTAGTATTTAATTTAGCAACCTTATTTCCAATTCCCTATCTTGGTTCAATTGCCAATCACTACACGGTACCCTATATTCGTCTGTGGTTGCCATTGATGATCATTTTATTTATAGCCAGTCTTGTATTTTCTTTAAGACATCGCTCAAGTCGATGGCACTTAACTAATCTCCTTTTAGCAGCACTCTGCTTAGGGATTGGTCTATATATTATCATTTCAATTCAAACAAGTCTGAATCAACTGGGGGCAGGTGTCAGTTTCTTCAGATCCTATCAAGCAGAAGAAACAAGTGGTGTCGATATAAATGTTGAGACATATGACAAAACACCACTGGGCCACGCCAGACTCAACGTCTATCAAGTCGATGATGGTAAAAAAAATAAGCCAGTTTTAATTTTCATTCATGGTGGTGGTTGGATTGCAGGGCACCGCAATTCACATGCCTACTACTGGGAATCCTTTGCAAAATCAGGCTATGTGGTGGTCAGCTTAGATTATGACCTATCAAGCAAGCACCGACACCTCTCAGACGTGACCGAACGACAATTAACCAAAGGCTTTGCCTGGGTCCAAAACAACATTGAAGACTATGGTGGGAGCACCAAGAACTTATTTGTCACTGGTGTGTCTGCTGGTGGGAATTTAGCTCTGGAATTGGCATATAAAATCAATAATGGTAAGTATAGGTATGCTGATGATACGAGATTACCAAAAATTGATGCAGTGTCAGTTGCATACCCGGTAGCAGACCCACGAGCATTCTATGAAAATAGTGACCGTGTCAAAGGAGATTTAGCCAAGTATATGGCAGTATCCTACTTGGGTGGACGTCCTGATCAATTACCTAAGAAATATTCTGCCATAACACCAAAGAATTTTATTAGTAAAAAAACACCACCAAGTTTATTTATTTCTGGGGCGAGAGATAGTTTAGTTCCACAAGAGTCAACTTATGAACTAGCCGAACAATTAACTGAAAAACTAATCACCAATAAGTTAGTCATCGTTCCTTATACCAATCATGCCTATGATCGGGTTGATGGTAACTTGGGTAGCCAAGCATATCTGAAATTAAGTAAGGACTGGTTTAAAGAAATTATGAAAAACAAGGAGAGTCAATGAGAAAATATTTACAAGAACTTGTAACAGAAATTTCCCACTATTTGGAAATATTATTATCTTTAATTTTAACAATCGCCATGATTTTCTTTGCTATATCATTAGTGGCTAATTTGCCAGGATTTTTGATAAGTGATGTCAACAATAATCACCTTTTTGAGAATATTTTAGGTCGTGCTTTGACCTTAGCGGTTGGTGTTGAGCTGATTAAGATGTTATCTAAACCTTCACCTGGTACAGTTATTGAAGTTCTCTTATTTGCCTTAACGCGTCAAATGATCGTTGATCACCCAAAAATGTTTGATTTTCTTTTAGGAATAATTGCTGTTGCTATTCTTTTTGCTATTCGTCGCTATTTGTTTGTCAAGTTTGATGAGTCAACTTCAATAATGATACGCGGTAGCCAAACCTTAAAAATGACCAAGATTATTGCCCATGTCTCCATTGATGGCCCCAAAGAAGAAAAACTTCGAGATTATATGACTAAACGTCTTCAAGAAGAAAATCATTCTATTTCTGTTGGAGCAGTTTTGAATCTCGGATCCTTTGCCCTTAGGATTGATAAGATGCGTGGTGGACTGATTACAAGGGTAGAAGTCATTCGAGATTTGTAAAATAAATAAAAAGTATCATAAACTAAAAAGAGGGGTAAGATGAAAAAATTAATAAAAATCAGTTTATCCTTTTTCTTGTTGCTAGCGCTAGCTTTAATTGCTTTTGCACTATACAGACAGCTGACGAGTCCAAAAGTGGTTTTAAAAGAAGGTAATAATATTAATCCTATTATTAATTCTGACAGACAATTCATGTTAGAATTGGAAGAGAAGTATCCTGACCTGACTAAACAATTGGACAGAAGTGAATCTGCCAAAGGAACTTATGTTATACCCGGTTTAAAGCAAAGCCAGTCGCTCAAGCAAACTAAGAATGGGAATAGAGCAGTGCTTGCAAATGATATGGTCCCGCAAGGCTTGGCAATTCTAAATGAAGACTATCTAGTAATTTCAGCTTACAGTAAGAGTAAGAAATTTAACTCTGTTCTTTGGTTGATTGAAAGGAAAACAGGAAAGTTCATTAAAACGATTGTTTTGGAAAATAAAGAAAATCTTGGGGCTATTGCTTATGATAATGATAATCAGGTTCTGTGGATTGCCACTATTGGTAATCACTCAGTTGCGCAAGTTCAAGCACTAACTCTAAAACAAATAAAAAACTACGATTTCAAGGATAGTAATCAGTCTATTAGTTTCTCAAAAACAGCACATTTAAAAGGCATTAAAGAAACCTCCTACATGTCCTATCATCAAGGTAAACTCTATATTGGTTACTTTAAGCTGAAAGGGCAAGGAAAACTTGCTGTTTTTTCAATTAATAAGGAAGGACAGTTGCTAAAATCAAAAGAAAAGTTAGCAAAACCAGTTCGCGTGCTTGATACTTATAGTGATATTCAAGGAATCTCCTTTTACAAGGATTCCATTTTTATGACGCAATCCTACGGATTAAATAAATCCAAACTGATTATTTTTGATAATAAATTAAGTGACCCCAAATTCCAGTTAAATAAAGGTCAAATTGAGTCGCAACTGAAGCTGCCACCTTATTTAGAACAGGCACTAGGCTATGAGGGTAAAATTTATTTACTCTTCGAATCGGGTTCAATGAAATACCGGTTAAATCCCTTATTATTCAATCTTGATCGTGTTCTTATCTTAAATGGTGAAGGCATAATTAATCCATAGAATAGACATGATTTAAGATATCAATAAAAATATTCAATAAAGAACTTCAAAAGAATATTTTGAGGTTCTTTATTATTTTGATGAAAACAAGTCGAAAATTTTGTATTTTTTATTAGAATATCATAGAATATATTTTATGACAGATATAACTAACTAGTGATATGTGTCGGACCAGAAAAGGAGAAGAAAATGTTAAAAAAATTGAGATAGTTAGACCATATGCACTTACTTTATTACGAGTGGTTGCTGGATATATGATGTTATTACATGGGTTGGATAAAGTTTTTGGATTATTTGATGGGCAAGTACCGCTTCAATCATTAATGGGTATTGGTGGCATAATTGAGTTAATAACTGCCCTATTAATAATGATTGGACTATTTACCAGATTAGCCTCATTTATATTATCAGGTCAAATGGCGGTTGTTTATTTTATGTTCCATGGCTTACCAGGTAATATTTTTTTACCATATGTTAATAAAGGAGAGTTAGCAGCATTATATGCAGTTGTCTTCTTCCTATTTGTTTTTGCTGGTAGTGGTGCTTTGTCAGTCGATAACCTAATAGCGAAAAAAGGCAAATAGTCTTATAAAATAAGTAGCTTAGAGTCAATGAAATTAATTGAAAATAAGCATAGTAAAAATTCCCAACTTTTTATAAATAGGGAATTTTTTTCGATGTCTCGTTAACATTTTTAGATTAGGTAAAGGGAATGGTCATCACCGGATAGTTTATGACGTTGAAGATAGAAACTTAGAAATTGTTAAAAACATTATTTAGAAAATAAAATTTATAAATTTCGGAATAATATATATTTGGATTTTTCAGTAAATAGGATAAATTTGGATAAATGACATAAATGGTTAAAAAATGTATAATGACAATAAGTAGAAGTCCGAAAGGAAAAAAGATGAAAAAGATATTAGTAGTTTTAACAAACACTCCAAATTTTCCTGGAAAACTAGAAGCAACTGGTTTGTGGTTAGCAGAGGCAACAGAATTTGTCAATGTGGTAACGAAAGCTGGTTTTCAAGTTGATTATATTAGCCCAGAAGGTGGCTATGTCCCAATTGACCCACGTTCATTAAAGGGAACTTACATTAAGCCAAGTGACCTGACGCTTTATCAATCAAAGGATTTTCAGGATCGAGCACTGTCAAATACCATGACAGCTAAAGATGTTAATCCAGATGATTATTTAGGAATTTATTATACAGGAGGCCATGGTGTGCTATGGGACTTCCCCAATAACTATGCTCTGCAAAAATTGACCAGTCATATTTTCACTTATGGGGGTTATGTTATGTCAGTTTGTCATGGTTTAGCTGGCTTATTAAATGTTAAAGATGCTGCTGATGACTACCTTTTAGATGGGAAGAAAGTGACCGGTTTTACTGATCAGGAAGAATTGCTAAGTGGTAAACAATCCTATATAAATTATAGTGTGGAAAAAATGGCTAAGGAACGAGGAGCAGAATTTCAAAAAACAATTCCTTATACCTCATTTGCCATTCAAGATAAACACTTAATCACAGGACAAAATCCAATGTCGGGTGGAGCTGTGGCAGACTTATTAATTCAAGCCTTGGAATTATAAGGAAAAGATTATTGAATTAGTTATAATTTTAGTATATTATCCACCAAGCCCTAATCTAATGTCAATTAGGGCTTTTTGCTGAAATTCGGAATATTTATCTGAGATTATGAAAAAATTTTAGGTTGAGAGACTGCAATTTGATATAATTGGACAAATGATAGGAAAGACGAGGACTTGTTTTGGATAAAAAATTTTTACTATTCGACCTAGATCATACCCTAATGGATTTTGACCAAGCAGAAGAAGTAGCTTTGACAGACTTATTGATTGAATGTCAGATTGCAGATATTGAAGTTTACAAGGATTATTACAAACCGATGAATCAGGCCATGTGGAAAAGTCTGGAATTAAAACAAATTACCAAACCAGAATTGGTCAACACGCGATTTGCCAAATTATTTAATTATTTCGGAAAAGAGGTTGACGGCATCTATATGGCTGAACGCTACCAAGCCCACCTCAAGAATCAAGGACAGACCTATCCTGGGGCTACGCAGTTGCTTGCAGATATAAAAGCCGAAGGCTATTCCCTATATGCCGCAACTAATGGCATCACAAAAATTCAAGAAGGGCGACTTGCCCACTCAGATATTGAAACGTATTTTGATAAGATTTTCATTTCTGAGCAATCAGGTAGCCAAAAACCAGATCCAGCTTTTTATGAATGGATTGCCGAGCAAATTCCAGGTTTTGATTCGACAAAAGCATTAATGATTGGAGACAGTTTGACTGCAGACATTCAGGGCGGAAATAATGCTGGGATCGAGACAGTCTGGTATAATCCACATGGTCTTGAAAATCACAGTAAATCAGTTCCAGATTATATTATTGCAAATTATGAGCAATTAAAAGAGTTGTTATTCGAGTAATTCTTAAAATTTTCTCTTTTCGTAGCGTTTTTTTGAAATCGTTACCAAATTCTGATAGACTTTAGGTAATAACAAAAGGAGGCTTATTATGGCTTATAAAACTATCTACCCTTTTACAAATGAAGTTCTTAAAGAGTATGAGAACACTAGTGATGCACAATTAGAAGAAGTGCTAGAAACGGCACACCAACTTTACAAAAAATGGCGTAAAGATGACCAATTAGAAACACGTAAAGCACAACTTCATGAAGTTGCTGCAATCTTGCGTCGTGACCGCGATAAATATGCGGAAATTTTGACTAAAGATATGGGTAAACTTTTCACTGAAGCTCAAGGTGAAATTGAGCTTTGTGCTGACATTGCAGACTACTATGCGGACAATGCAGACAAATTCTTAGAACCAACACCACTTGCTACTGATACTGGTGAAGCTTACTATATCAAACAAGCTACAGGTGTTATTCTTGCGGTTGAGCCTTGGAACTTCCCATATTATCAAATCATGCGTGTATTTGCACCAAACTTTATCGTCGGTAACCCAATGGTCTTGAAACATGCATCAATCTGTCCATGGTCAGCACAATCATTTGAAGAATTAGTTATTGAAGCTGGTGCAGAAAAAGGAACATTTACAAACCTCTTTGTTTCTTATGGGCAAGTATCACAAATTATTGCTGACAAACGTGTGGTTGGAGTCTGCTTAACTGGTTCTGAACGTGGTGGTGCATCTATCGCTGAAGAAGCTGGTAAAAACTTGAAGAAAACGACCCTTGAATTGGGTGGTGATGATGCCTTCATCATTCTCGACGATGCTGATTGGGATGAGTTAGAATCTGTTCTTTTCTTCTCACGTTTATATAATGCAGGTCAAGTATGTACCTCTTCTAAACGTTTCATCGTTCTTGAAAAAGACTACGACCGTTTCAAAGAATTGTTAACGAAAGTCTTCAAAACAGCTAAATGGGGTGACCCAATGGATCCAGAAACTACTTTGGCACCATTATCATCAGCTCAAGCTAAAGAAGATGTTCTTGCTCAAATTAAATTGGCAGTTGATAACGGCGCAGAATTAGTCTACGGTGGTGAAGCCATTGATCATCCAGGTAACTTTGTTATGCCAACGATTATTGCTGGATTGACTAAAGATAACCCAATTTACTACCAAGAAATCTTTGGTCCAGTTGGCGAAATCTACAAAGTGTCTTCAGAAGAAGAAGCTATCGAAGTGGCTAACGATTCTAATTATGGCTTGGGTGGTACAATCTTCTCAAGCAACAAAGAACACCGCGAAGCAGTAGCTGCTAAAATTGAAACTGGTATGTCATTCATCAACTCAGGTTGGGCTAGTCTTCCAGAACTTCCATTCGGCGGAATTAAAAATTCAGGATATGGTCGTGAATTAAGTGAACTAGGCTTTACTGCCTTTGTTAATGAACATTTGATTTACACACCCAAAAAATAATTAGGTTATACCTAAACGAAAGGCTTAAAGGGTATCTCTTTAAGCCTTTTTTAGATAAGGAGTCAATGATGACAATTAAAGTATTTGCAACAGATATGGATGGTACATTCTTAAATGATCAAAATTCATATGACCGAGTTTATTTTAATCAACTATTTGCACAGTTAACTGATCAAGATATGCATTTTGTGGCTATTAGTGGAAACCAATATTATCAAATTGCAGGATTTTTTGAGGACTATCAAGACAAAATGACAATTGTCGGAGAAAATGGTGCCTATATTGTTGATAAAGGTCAACTCTTAAAATCCTATCCACTGCCAAATGATATTGTTGAAACTGTGATTGCCTATTTGGATCGTAATCAATTATCCTCAGAAGCAGTTGTCTGTGGTGAGAATTCAGCTTATATCTTAGCATCTGCTAGTCAAGAAAATAAAGACTATTTTAGTATCTATTACACAAGACTAGAAGAAGTAGCAAGTTTTCAAGAGCTTCCCCAAGATAAGATTTTGAAGTTCTCTTTTAATACCCCATTAGATGTGACCGATGAAATTATTAAAGTCCTTAATGAGACACTTTCAGGCCAAGTCCAAGCAGTTGCAACTGGTCATGGTAATGTTGATGTGATAGGGACTGGCGTAAATAAAGGCACAGCTCTAACCTATTTATTAGACCATTGGGGCTTGAAAGCTACTAATCTTGTTGCTTTTGGGGATAGTGATAATGATTTAGAAATGCTCAAGCTTACAGATAATTCATATGCTATGTTAAACGCTAATGAAAATGTTAAGAAGGTTGCCACTTATCAAACAACTACCAATAATGAAAATGGGGTTCTAGTTGTCATTGACAAACTAATTAGAAGATAGGATAGAATGACACATTTATTATTACTGGTCATTTACATGGCTTTTATTAGTTTAGGATTACCAGATGGCTTACTCGGTGCAGGCTGGCCTGCCATGCAACTGGAAATGGGCTTACCTGTTTCTTATATGGGGATTCTAACCACCATAATCTCCATGGCAACAATCTTTTCAAGTTTACAAAGTAACCGACTTAACAAAAAGTTTGGAACCGGCATGGTAACTGCAGTCAGCGTAGCCATTACAGCCTTCGCTATTCTTGGTTTTGGTCTCTGTCATTCATTTTGGGTGATTTGTTTATTAGCCATTCCATATGGTTTAGGTGCGGGATCCGTTGATGCTGCCTTAAATAATTATGTTGCGCTGCACTACTCAAGCAAACATATGAGTTGGTTGCATTGTATGTGGGGTGTAGGTGTTTCGACGGGGACCTATTCCCTTGGATATGCGATGAATCTGGGAAACACATGGAATAGTGGCTATATATTAGTGGGAGTAATACAGGTTATTTTCACAGCTGTGCTCTTTATGAATTTGCCACTTTGGACAAATGACCATGTTAATCCCAGTGAGAATCAGCAAGTTGCTAAAGTCTTAAGTTTTAAAGAAGTATTGGCCATTCCTGGAGCCAAAGAGATAATGCTGACGTTTTTTGCCTACTGTGCACTGGAATCAGTGACGGGACTTTGGACAAGTTCCTATATGGTTGAAGTTAAAGGTTTGAGTGTACCTATGGCAGCTACATTTACCACCCTCTTTTATCTGGACATCACACTTGGTCGTGGGATAAATGGATTTATGGCCATGCGTTTTACCAATGATCAGTTGATTCGGATTGGGCTCGTATTAATTGGGTCAGGTATTCTGATTTTCTTAATTCCTTTGCAAATCCATGGCCTTACTCTAGCAGGTTTGCTCTTAATCGGCTTAGGGTGTGCACCAATTTATCCATGTATTATTCATTCCACACCGGAGCATTTCGGTAAGGAACGGTCACAGGCAATGATTGGTGTCGAGATGGCCTTTGCTTATATGGGATTTGTCATTATTCCCCCATTATTTGGTGTTATTGCCCAATATATCTCAATGTCCCTTTTCCCACTAGTACTGATTAGCTTATTATTTCTTATGGCAATTATGCATACAAAAGTGGTTAAGATTCATATCATCGAATAAAGCTTATTTTAGGATTCAGGATTCAAAATAGTTTATAAAAATACTTCTCATCGTGATGAAAAGTATTTTTTTGCTATAAGTATTATCACTTCTTGCTTTATGAAAAATATTAATTTATATGTATACTAAGAATTTGATCCATCAGCTCTTTTTTGACTCTTTCAGGCTAAAATTTGGTAGAATAGTATTTATGAATGATCTGATTAAACATAAGCTGGAATTGCTTCCTGATAGTCCAGGATGTTATCTCCACAAAAATAAAGACGGCAAAATAATCTATGTTGGAAAAGCTAAAAATTTAAAGAATCGGGTTCGCTCTTATTTTAGAGGAAGTCATGATACCAAGACTGAATTATTGGTTTCAGAAATTGCTGATTTTGAATTCATTGTAACGGGCTCAAATACAGAAGCTCTTCTTTTAGAAATTAACTTGATACAAGAGAACATGCCTCGATATAACATCAAGTTAAAGGATGACAAGTCTTATCCCTTTATCAAGATTACTAATGAGCATTTCCCGCGTCTATTGATTACTCGCCAAATTCGTAAGAATGATGGGCTCTATTTTGGCCCTTATCCTGATTCTTATACAGCAAATGAAGTCAAAAAGCTTTTGGACCGAATTTTCCCTTTTAAGAAATGTACTAACCCTGTAAACAAAGTTTGCTTTTATTATCACATCGGCCAGTGTAATGCCCATACCATTTGTCAAACTGATAAAGCTTACTGGGATGGCCTGGTGGAAGACGTCAAACTGTTCTTGAATGGTAAAGACGACAAAATCATTGATGGTCTAAAAAGAAAGATGAAGTCAGCTTCCGAGGAATTGGAGTTTGAACGAGCTGCTGAGTATCGTGATTTGATTTCGGGAATTGCTACGCTGAGAACCAAACAACGAGTGATGAGTAAAGACTTAATGGACAGAGACATTTTTGGCTATTACGTCGAAAAAGGCTGGATGTGCGTTCAAGTTTTCTTTGTTAGACAGGGGAAATTAATCCAAAGAGATGTTAATATGTTCCCCTACTATAACGAGGAAGAAGATGATTTCTTAACTTATATGGGGCAATTTTACCAAGATAAAAGACATTTCCTACCCAAGGAAGTCTTCATTCCTGCTAACATTGACCACGAACTGGTAGAAGCTATTGTCCCAAGCAAGATAATTAAACCACAACGTGGTGAGAAGAAGCAGCTAGTCGCCTTAGCAACCAAGAATGCACGTGTCTCCCTTCAACAAAAATTTGATTTGCTGGAAAAAGATTTGAAAAAGACAAAAGGGGCTATTGATAATCTAGGTGAGTTAATGGCTATTCCAACACCTATTCGAATTGAAGCATTTGATAACTCGAATATTCAAGGAACAAGTCCAGTCGCCGCTATGGTCGTCTTTGTCGATGGAAAACCAAGTAAAAAAGATTATCGAAAATTCAAAATCAAAACAGTCACTGGACCAGATGACTATGCCAGTATGCGGGAAGTTATCTCCAGACGTTATAGTCGGGTTCAAAAGGACAACTTACAAGCTCCAGATTTAATTATCATTGATGGAGGACAAGGGCAAGTTAATATCGCTAAGGATGTCATTCAAAATCAACTCGGCTTATCTATTCCAGTTGCTGGTTTGCAAAAAAATGACAAGCACCAAACCCAAGAACTCTTGTTTGGTGACCCCTTGGAAGTGATTGATTTACCCCGCAATTCAGAGGAATTTTTCTTGCTTCATCGCATTCAAGATGAGGTTCATCGCTTTGCTATTACCTTCCATAGACAGGTTCGCAGTAAGAATTCTTTCTCCTCAAAATTGGACAATATTGAGGGGCTTGGTCCTAAGCGCAAGCAAACCTTGCTCAAACATTTTAAGAATATGACAGCTATTGGTAATGCCACTGTAGATGAGATAAGGGCCTTGGGGATTCCAGAAAAAGTTGCCGAAAATTTACTAGCTAGTTTTAATCAAAAAAATGACTAACTTTTGGTTGAAAATTGCAAAAAAAGCATGAAAACAGTTTCAAAAAATGATAAAATAAGGTGTACGAAAATAAAGAAAGATAGGAAGTTTTGCTATGAAATTTCTAGAATTGAATAAGAAACGCCACGCTGTTAAATCATTTAATGATCAAAAAGTTGACTTTAAAGATTTACGGACAGCCATCGAGATTGCGACTTTAGCACCAAGTGCCAACAATATTCAACCTTGGAAATTTGTTGTGGTTGAAAACAAAAAAGCTGATCTTGCTAAAGATATGGTTGAAGGAAATAAAGTTCAGATTGAACAAGCACAGTACGTTGTTGCTGTTTTCTCTGATACTGATCTTGCTCAACGTTCGCGTAAGATTGCCCGTGTCGGTGTCAAATCATTGCCTGATGATTTAATTGGCTATTACATGGAAACTTTACCTCCACGTTATGACAAATTCCAACCTGATCAAAAGAGTGATTACCTAGCTTTTAATACTGGCCTTGTGGCAATGAACTTAGTTCTTGCTTTGACTGACCAAAAAATTTCTTCTAATATGATTCTTGGTTTTGATAAAACTATCGTTAATGAAATTTTAGATGTGGATTCACGTTTCCGTCCTGAGATTTTAATCACTGTCGGCTATAGCGATGAGCATCCAGAGCCAAGCTACCGTCTACCTGTTGATGAATTAATTGAACGTCGTTAACAATTTGCCAGAGCATTCTATTGGCAAACATGGTATAATACTACTATAAATAATAATAAATGGTTAAGTAAGTTGTATGTGATCATACAGCTTATTTCCCTTTAGAAGAGGAGTAATTGAATGATAGATTTTAAAGCAGAAGTTGAAGCACGTAAAGAGGTCATGTTAGAAGACCTCATTAGCTTATTGCGCATCAATTCTGAGCGTGATGATAGTCAAGTTGATGACAAACACCCATTTGGCCCTGGTCCAGTTAAAGCTTTGGAGCATTTTCTAGCAATGGCTGAACGTGATGGTTACCAAACACGAAACATTGACAACTATGCTGGTGACTTTGAATTTGGTCAAGGTGAAGAAGTACTTGGAATCTTTGCTCACTTAGATGTTGTTCCAGCAGGTGCTGGTTGGGATACAGATCCATATGAGCCAGTGATTAAGGACAACCGTATTTATGCGCGTGGGTCTTCAGATGATAAAGGACCTACTTTAGCTTGTTACTATGCTTTAAAAATTATCAAAGATTTAGGTCTTCCTGTTTCTAAAAAAGTACGATTCATCGTTGGTACTGATGAGGAATCTGGATGGGGCGACATGGATTATTACTTCGCTCATAACGGACTTAAAGACCCTGATTTTGGTTTCTCACCAGATGCCGAATTCCCAATCATCAATGGTGAAAAAGGTAATATCACGGAGTACCTTCATTTTGATGGTGCTAATGATGGTGCTTTTGTCCTAAAAAGCTTTAAAGGAGGCCTTCGTGAGAACATGGTTCCTGAATCAGCAACAGCGCTTATCACCTCAGCTCATGAGTTTTCTGTTTTAACAGCTGCTTTTGAACAATTCCTTGCTGAAGAAAATGTGACTGGTCAAATCACAGAAGAAGCAGAAGGCATTAAAGTTACTGTCATTGGTAAATCTGCACATGGGTCAACACCAGAACTTGGTATTAATGGAGCGACTTTATTAGCTAAATTCCTCAACCAATTCACATTTGCAGGACCTGCCGAAGCATTCCTTAAAATTGCTGGCCTCACATTGCATGAAGATTTCGATGCCAAAAAACTTGGGCTTGCTTTTGTTGATGAAAAAATGGGTGCCCTTAGTATGAATGCTGGTGTCTTCAACTTCGATCAGCTAGCTACTGATAACAC
>CAACWI010000002.1_pt1 | contig 18331 bp, 13 predicted proteins | sample 2275591 | NCBI WGS metagenome assembly CAACWI01 (sample SAMEA5312452, study PRJEB27640) | indoor metagenome | biome: indoor environment; feature: uncontrolled; material: polymer tiles stone | place: Germany | collected 2014-07-07
CCTATCTACGACATCGCTGACTTCTCTAAAAATATTAAAGATTCTAAAATCAAAACAGCAATTATTTCTGTAAATAAAGAGAATGCTCAAGAAGTCGCAGACATTCTAGTGGAAGCAGGTATTAAAGGTATTCTCAATTTTTCACCTTTGCGCTTACAAGTTCCTGAAGATGTCGTTGTTCAGTCGATTGACTTAACGAAAGAACTTCAAACCCTCTTATTCTTTATGTCAAATAAGGACATCAAATAAACATACAAAAAGCATGATTTTGAATCATGCTTTTTTATTTTTTAGTCGTTTCGTCTTTTTTAAATATCATAAGTCAGATAAAAATTTACGATATTCTCTTGGAAAAAAACGCCGTATTTCATCAGAATTATAGCCAATCATATAATTATTTTCATCCAGAATAATAGGTGTCTTAAAAAGGGAAGTATTCATTTTGAGATAGTAAAGTGCACTTTTTAACTTCATATCTGCTACTTTTTCTAATTCTTCTTCATTTTTATGGTTGATTCTTTCTGGATTTTTGAATAGTTCATTCATGCCTTCTGTCGTTAGCGATAAAATTTTTAACAAATCATCTATAGTTATTTGACTTATATTTTGCTTTTCAAAATCAATACCATAACGTTCAAACCACATGAAAGCCTTTTGACTGGATTTACACTTGCTTCTATAATAAATTTTTAATATGCGCCACACCTCATTACTGTTACATTTATCGTTTGGAGATCAAATAAAATTAAGAAATAAAATTGGTAATACCAAAAGCAAAAAGAAGGGAATCATCACTTGCATTGGATCCGAAATAATATGTGCCGCTAGATCCATAGAAAGCTGTTCAAAAGGAGAGATAGGGCTTGTTTTTATCAAGTTATCCCCGGAAACATTTCCTGTCATACTTAAATTCATTGTCTTACTACTCTTAGCATTTAAAGGGCTTGTTTTTGTTAAACGCCCTTGAACTAGACGGCGGTATACTGTCCCTACATTTCCCTCACAACGGATGAGTGTTAGGATTGGTGTTCCTTTAACTTCACTATTCACCACATCGACTTGCGTGTCCTTTATGACTTCATTTTTAGTCACTTGATACTCGTACACATTATGAAAATCAGTCGCGTAGACTTTATCACCTTTGACGAGATTGCTGATACGATTGAAAAGAACGTCGACATTTTGATTTGTATTGACATTATAAATATTGTGAGCCAAGAGGACGTAATTGCCTTTTCCTAATTTTTGTCCTTGTCTATAAGTTGAAGCGCCGGTCATCAAATTTGTTTGACTTATCCCGGCCAATATGGGCAAGTTCACTTCTTCTTTTGGAATATAAAGTTTTCCTATCCCGTTATCATTGACAGTATGTTGCAGATTTTTCCTACTTTCCGCAAAATTAGTAACATTTACGCTGGCAATTTTGCTTTCATCATAATCAGCTTTGAGTATCTTATCTGGATTATAAGCGGACAATTCGTGTTGCTTCCCTACATTAATGTTAGGCAAAGCCGATTGTGTCTGCATACGGAAATAGCCGTAAATAGCAAAACCTAAAATAGAAATCATAATCACTAGCATCACGACAAACATACCACGTGTCACCATTATCAAACGGCGAATACGTTTCATGGCCCGTGCCGAAATTTCTGGGTCCTTCTTGCGTGACTGTTTCAAAAAGATACGATAAAGCAAAAAGAGGATAACAAACAAGAGGAAACAAAGTCCTAGTGACCCCATCACAACAGTTTGATAGGTCCAAATATTACGCTTGCTCGTCTTTTTAGACATAGCTTCTTTATATGGAATACGTTTCCCATTTACAAGTAGGCGATAAGTATTAATTCCTGGTGGAGTACAAGTTAAAAGTGTCACGCGATCTTCACCAGGAACGATTTTCACCTTGTCTACTTCACTCGGAAGAACTTCCTGAAAAGAATCAATTTCATAGGCGAGTTTTTTACCTAATATATTAATAAAGAAGATATCTCCTTCTTTCAGATTTTTGATATCTGTAAAAAGAACTTGGTTTTCTAATCCACTGTGTCCACTAAGTACAGCCCGCGTATTCTTTCCCCCAATCGGCACAGAAGACGATTCAAAATGCCCCACGCCTTTATCTAGAGTTCCATAAGAAGTCCCGTGATAAAAGGGAAGATTATTGACATTGATAGCGGGAATGTCAATCGTCCCCATTACTGGAGGATTGCCGTTAGAGATAACTTTACTGTAATCTACTGGATGACCAACTTTTCCTTCTTGACGGTCAAAGATATATTGGTTGTATTTTTCAGCTAAAGACCACTGTTCTTCGCGTTCTTTTTGACTCATCTTTTTCAGACTGTCATTGTAGCTACTCGTTGCAATAGATCTTTGTTGGTTGGCCATATAGTTACCAATGATTGGGTAGATAAGAATTCCAATACCAATAAAAATCAATAGGAAGGCAAAAACAAGGAGGGGAGAAACTCTTCGCCTTTTTTGACTTGATGAGACAGTCATATTCCGTTTATTTCTTTGTTTCTTAATCAATTTTTTCTCCAACTTTTCTTCAAAGATTTATTTATTTTCGAAAAAATATAAGATTGAAGTTCTGCATACAATCCTGTTTGCATTCTACTTCAATCTTAATTTTCCAAGGATTATTGAGTTGTCACACTTATTCGTGCGCTTTTTTCGTCCACCAAAGTCCACTGAATCCCACAAGTACAATCACGCTTATCATCGCGATAATAATTTGATAGGATCCAATATTACCGCTTGTATCAGGTAACTTATCTGGTACATTGGTATCAGGAATTTGCGGTGTATCTGGTAAAACCATACTTGATTTTGGATAAATGTAGACTTCATTGATCAAACCATTTGCATTTTGCATAGGGAGGGAAACCAAAACAGGAGACATTGGTGTAGGGACTTGCTCACTTTTTGATTCTGTGACTTGGTACACACCACGAGGAAGACCTGTTAATTCGGCTTCACCTTGAGCATTTGTTGTAATAGTTTGACTAAAAGCATCAGCACCTTGAGCAGTCACATAAGTGTTCATTTCAGTTTTAGTCATGCGTGTAATCGTATATTGTACGCCTGCAAGACGTTGAAGATCTTCTGTGCCACTTGTTACTGGCGTCCCGTCATGAGTTAACTGACTTTCTTGGCTATCATTCAAATTATATTTAACAATGTGAATGCCATAGCTCCCTGTGTCTTCTTGTGCTGCAACATTTTGACCAAAGCCAAAGGATAAGAGGGCCAACAAAGCAGCTATTAGAGTAAAAATATATTTTTTCAATTTAAGCTGCCTCCTTATTATTTTTTGTACGACGGTAAATGAGTCCGCCACCAAGGCCAATCATTCCTAGAACAACAAGACTAAGCGCAATCAAGAGGCCAATGCCCGCTTTTCCACCTGTGAAAGGTAAGATTGACTCAGCATCATCTTTGATTTTAAGGTTGATTGTTTGGTCTCCTTCACTTACTGTAAATGTAACAGGATTTTTCAACAACTCATAGCCATCTGGGGCTTTAATTTCAAAAACAGTATAGGTTTGAGAGATTGGATTATGATTGGCATCGTAACCTGCAAAAAGGTTTTGATCAACATTCAGATTACCAGTCTTATCCGTTTCATAGGTGCCTATGAAGTCAGCATTTTGTTCACCATCTGCTGGGATTTCTTTTAAATCACCACGATAAATGGCAAATTTCGCACCAGCAAGTCCATTACCTAAAATATTCGTTTTAAAGATATCTAAGTGCGCAGAGCGATTAAGGCCCAAGTTATTGTAAGGTAATTCTTGCAAACCATCTTTTGGCTTAATCACTGTATCAAGATCTTTAAGGGTTGCTCCAACGTCATTCCAGTCAGAACCTTTAACCGGATTTTGAACCGTGATACGGTCTTCCTCTGCTTTAACTTTTGAATTCTTTGCATCTGAGTTAGACGAATCCGCCATGAACTTTGTGACTTGATATTCTTTGGTTTGTAGCTGACCATTGATTTCAAATTCAGCAATATAATGCCCTTCGGATAAGTTACTGAAAGTATAGAACCCTTTATCATCCGTTTTGATTAAAGAATTTCCTTTGTCATCGATAAATTTTTCACCTTTGACATTTTCAGTCACCAATTGATCTTTATAGTTTGGATTTTCCAAGCTTGTACGGTAAAGCTTAACTGCAATATCTTTAACAGGTGCTTCAGCATCGTCTTTCAAACCGTCATAGTTATCGTCATACCAAACATATCCTGACAATTCACGACCATAAATCTTCGTTTCAACATTGTTTGTTGTTTGCTCTTGATTGACGATCGAATTCACTGTTGCATTATTGATTAAATCTGCACCAACGTTGTCTTTATGTTCTACTGTGATTTTCAAAGCATAAGTTGTATTGGCAGGGATATTGTCAACATCCACCAAAATTGCAGATGTTTTTTCTAAGACAGAGGCATCTGAGTCATCATAAGCTAACCAGCCCTTAGCGGCTAAATCTGTCGCACTTTGTGGTAAACTATTTGGATCTAATTTAGTATTTGTTTCTGCTTGACTTGGATCCTTGTAATAAAGACGTGCTCCTTTAACAGCGTCACCGTTCGCATCAACCAATTGTGCTGAAAGGACATGAGCTGTACCTTGAGCATTGAAACTTGTTTGTCGCTCATCTTTATTAAAAGGTAAGACATCTAAAATACGAACCTTATCCATACTTGATGTGGCACTTGTATTTGCCGCATTAATTGTGTAAGTGATCGGTTGAACACGGTTTTTTGTTGTATCCACTGGATCAACAGTTCCGTTTTCTGTTAGATTTTTATCCACTTCTTTAGAAACTTTCAAGGCATTTTCTGTGTCCTTGTCCACAGTAGTCACAACATCATTACTTGGATCATCAAAAGTTGTATCGTCGTAATAATGACCGGACTGTTTTGTATGGTTCACGATATGAACTTTACCATTTTCGTCACGTTCTACTTTGCTTTCATCAGTTACTCGTGCACCTACTTCAAAACGTACTTTATGAATTTCTTCGTACATTTTAGGATCTTTGAGTAACTCTGGTTTAGCTTTAATCGTTAATACACCATTAACCATGCTATAGTCGAAACTGGCTGTAAGATCTTCACCTTTAGTGCTGCCCTCCCAAGCGTAAGCCTTAATCGATGAAACAGCATCAAAAGTAATACCAGCAGGTGTACTGTCGGTTAATTGCCAATCTTTGAGCGCCTTGCTTTCATCGAAAGTTGGAAGCTCTAAAAATTCACCTTCTAAAGTATAAAGATATTTTTCATGTATATCCGCCAATGTGTCCGAATCTACAAGCGCTTCATCAGAGTCACTGACATATTTTACAGGGGGGGTTAAAGGTTTAGGCTTAGACAAATTCTTCACTGAAGGAACAGCAAAATAGTCAACATTTCCTTCAGGTGTTTTTTGATTAAGCAAATACGTTGCAGCATTGGCCGGATAGAATTTCCCATCACGATACTCTTCTTTTAACTCGACATTGTAAGTCAAACGAATACCGTCTTTTTCTGTATCTGTTCCACCAAAGTTTAGCGAATTTAGAGTAACTTGGTTATTTTCTGGCACAACTTGTACCTCAGAAGCATATGCTGGGAAATTCGCAGCGCCCTGTTTGATTTCGGTCAGAGCACCATTTTCCACCTTCAATGCAGAAAGCTCTGGACTTCCTTTGTAAGTGACAAATTCACTCATAGGGTCGGTTACGATACCATTTTGAATGGAGTTTGAAAGTCTTTGCTTTAGATGATCAAGTGCGTCAATGAGATCTTCCTCATTTGCTGCGGAGTAATATCCATCTTTACCCATAGCCTCTAATACTTCAAGAGCATCTCTGTCTGTCCCAAACCCAATAGAATATTTAAGGACATTTGAAAAACGACTATTTTGTCTTTCAATATAATCAATTGTCGGTGGAATACATTCGTCTGTATTCCAACCTGTAGTACTCCCATCTCCTTTAAAATACTTTTTTGACCAACTATTTGACAAAAAATAATCGTCTCTGTCTCCTGATGATTGGATATTTACTCCATTTGTATCGAGTTCATTATTATATTCATTCGTATCGGGATAAAAAGTTGGTAATCCATCAGTTAAAACAATTAATACTTTTTCGGCATCATTTCGTACTCCATATTTTGGATCATTTAGCATTTTATAACCTGCATCTACCCCCATAAAAGTAGGAGTAGCTGAATTAAATCGGGGTTGATTTTTAATAATACTTTGTTTCATTAAATCAGTGGAGTTATCTGTAAAAGCACTTCCAGTTGAAAACTTCCCTATTTCAGCAAAGACACTTGAAGCCCCCTCTGAACCAAATGATCCCAAACCTAATCTTATCGCTCCATTATTTGAAGAAAGCAATTGACTGGAGAAATCTTGTACAGCATCATGAAGCTGATTCCATTTCGAAGTCCCCCAAGATATAGAATCGTTCATCGAAGAAGATTTATCCAAGACCAAAGCAATATCTACAGGCTGTGTTTCCTTCAAGGCCTTACCAATAACATCCAATTGAATTTTGAAGTTGTTAGGATCACCTGTTGGTATAACAATTTTTTTCACATAGGCATCATTATAAGAATGATATCCGTTTTCAAAATCCATTGCTCCAGCGCCTAAAACATTCTCCGTGGGTGTCACTTCACTGTTTTCTTTACTAAAATCAAAGTTTTGAATATTGTCTGAATTATCATTGTTGGTGTAATTCTGTGTATGATGGGTGGGATAAATACCCGTGTCATCATTCACGTAAGTGAAGGGATCAATAGGATTCACATCTATTTTAGGTGTCGTTATCTTAGGGAAAAAATTTGTCTCTTTCACTGGGTCCACAGGAACAGAATCATCTATCGTTTCCGCAAAGACAGGAGCAAAACTATTAAACACTAATGCAAACGTAGCCAGCCCCATCATCATTTTTTTCATACGTTTTCTTTTAAGATTCATTTTTTGTCCTCTTTCATCATTCAAAAAACAATAGAATTTTCATTTTTTTAGTAAAAATTCTCTATTATTGCTTGGTGATTAATAAGCAATCAGACGGCTAGAGCATGCTCTAGCCGCCTATTACCTGAATCTAATTATGCTTGACGACGTTTTTTGTCAATGACAACTGCTGCTGTACCAAGTGCAATCGCACCAATCGCGATACTTACCATCAATGTTGTGCCTTTCGCACCAGTAAATGGAAGATCTGATTGTTTTTTGTTTTCAACAGTTGCTTCCCAAGTAGCATCTGCTTCTGTGTTTAAGTTAACAGTGACTTTGATTGGATCTTTCACCAATTCATAACCTGTTGGTGCTTTTGTTTCAACAACCCAGTAGTCACGTTGGATATCTGCATCAGCAAATGTTGGTTCAGTACCATCCATATCTTGCTTGCCGTTGCCATTGACATCTTTATACCAAGTCAATGGCAAACCATCAAATCCAGCATGACCTTGATCATCTGATGTTGTTGTTAAGAAATGTACACCCTCAGGTAATGTTGTACCTTCAGTATAAGATTGACCATCTGATGCTAAGAATTTACCGGCACGTGCATTTTCTTCTGAAGTAGCGATATAGAATTCAGCGCCTGCTAGGTTAGTACCTTGCTCATCGACTTTATGGATATCTAAACCACCATCAAAGTATTTTGGTTTGTCCGGATTCACATCATGGTCTGGTTTCAAACCTGGTGATTTTTTATCAACGGTAAAGCTGTTTTCAATCTTACCATCCCAGCCTTCTTTAACTTGGGCTTTATAAACCACGCGCATTTGTGTGGCACCAGTCATATTTCCAACTTTTTCCATACCAGCTTGAGTTAATTGAACGGTATTTTTACCTGCTGGTTTCATTACATTGTCACCTTCTTTGAAGGTATAGTCTGTACCTTGTTCAAGGGTTACCCAGTTACCATTTTCATCTTTAACTTGCATTTCTACTGAGAGAAGATCTTGATTAGGATCCAAGTCATCAGTAACTGTCAAGTAATCCATATAAACTTTATCGCCTTTATGAACATGACCACCAGTTGAACCAGGTCCAGTGTAATCTGCATTAGGATCTAGACCTTCAATAAAGCTATCTTCTGTTGCAATATAGAAGAAATCACCAGGATTGATATCAAACGCAGCTTCCCATTGGTAGGTTTGACCCGCAACAAGTGATTCACCATTTTGTCCATCAATCGTTTTAACGGGATTAAGAGGTGTATCTTCTTCATTTTTAGGATAAACATTAACATCATAAATCAAGTCAGACTGTGAACCACGATTTGTCATTGGTACATAAATGAAAGCAGGAATAGCTTTGTATTTAATTGTTGTAGCTTCACCTGACGTATTATTGATCACATCAGTTGAATCTTCTTCGACCAACATGTAAATACCATCATTTGCTTTACCAGTCCCCAGATCAAATGTAATTTGACCATTTTCATCAGTTGTTGCTTCCATTGGAGTAAAATCTGAATCAATTTCGTAGTCAGTACCTTCAACTGCAGTTGCTGCATCAACTAAAGGTTGACCGTCCTTCAATGCTTTCACACGTACAAGTTTGAATTTTACATTTTTCAAAGTTGCCAAGTTATCAGGATTATCCCATTCTGTACCATCACCAGGTGCTCCAAGTTGGCCTTCATTTTGGATAGCATATTTTGTCAAAGTGATTGAGCGAGCTGATGTGTTATCCGCAATCGCTGACGAATCTGCATGAGCAACGGCAACAGTGTTCAAAAATGCAGGAGCAGACAAACTCAGGGCACTTGTTCCAGCTAATGTTGTTAGCGCTAAGCCAACAATAATTTTGTGTTTGTAAGAATTTTTCATTTTTACCTCTTTTTAGATGTATAGTTCTCAAGTTAATTAAATTGGTGAATTCTTTAATATAACTTAATCGGTTGTATTATACCGCCTATTTCTGCAAAACTCAATGGGAAAACGGCTTTGTTTAGGAATCTAAACACCGCATTTTATAAGTCATATTAATATATCTTAAACTGCTAGCCAATCTTGATATTTATAAGATTTTAAAACAAAATTCAGAAAAGTCAGAAAAAACATTCTATATAGCGTTTTCAGAGTTTCATCAGATTTTTTATGACGTGTATGCACAAAAACCAGCGAATGTTCACTGGTTTTTCTCTATTAAATTCATCCAATTTTGTCTTGCCTTTCTAAATCATATAAAGCAAGAAAAGTCTTTTCTCTCTACTCTACGATGACTTTTGGGGATAAATTTTCTAATTTCGTTACTATTATAGCCTATCATTATTTTTGTTTCATCAAACAATATTGGCTCTTTAATACTTCCTGGTGATTGTAGTATTTGTTGAATAAAATTTTGCATGGGGACTTCTTCAACTTTACTGCAACTAAGCAATGCTTTATGAGGCGATGTTCTCAGTCTTGAAACAAGAATATCATCAAAACCATTCTCTGAAAGAGAAAGCATTTGTTTAACATTTTGCACTGACAAGTCAGCACTTGAGATTATTTTATACGGAATGCAATGGCTTTCAAGCCAATCGATAACTTCCAACACACGACGATCAGATTTTGTTTTTCTATAAATTTTTATCATAATTTTACTTTTATTTTTGGGTTAATAGTATATTTAAATCACTCTAAAATTATTTTATTAATAAATAACCCTTTGCTTTACCATTAATCATCTTTTTATAGTAAAATTCCAACATATTTTTTAAATCCGTGGCTTCAATATCTAAAAGAATACGCAAAGAACGTCTTACAATCTTATTTCCCATCTGTGTATCTTCAAATTTATAAATCCAACACCCTTCGAGATACATGCCCATAACCTTTTCTGTAACCTCAAGAGTTGAAGGTAACTCTTTTAAATACTTGATTAAACCTTTTGCTTCATTTTGTTCTCCTTGGGCAATTAATTGTAGAGCACCCTTTGCAAGAACCCGAGCAAAAAGAGGTCTATATTCTCTTCTAATACGTAAATAATCATACTTTTTTTGCCTTAACTGACTTATGATAGAAAAAACTAAAGTTTGATCAAGTTGTGGCATCGTATTAATCAACAGATTTAGCTCATAGCGACTCCACATCTCACAGTTATTAAAAAATGTTTCAAGTTGTGTCTTTTCTTCGTCTGTTAGTTCCTCATAACATGCTTTAGCAGCTAAAGCAATAAAATAGTCTTCTTCAATCTCATAATACACATTGTCATGGTAAATTTGCTTTAGTTTTTCTTTATTTCTTGTGACAAAAGCATTCTCTATCTCTTTAAATTGTATGATAAAATACTCTGATTCTGTATTATTAATCATCAAAATATATGATGTCATTGTCACATTCATCTTTTGAAGTGCCATATCTAATTTGTCAAAGGATAATAAAGTTTTTCCGTTTTCAAATTGTGACAATGTACCTTTTGAAATTCCAAGACTCTCAAAATACTCTAAAGTCTTTTTATGTTGCTTCCTCAACGTTCTAAAAGATTCACCATACTTGCTATAACTCATTTATTCTCCTCAAAAAAAAAATCAAGTGATTCAAGCACTTCTTCTATGACCTAACGAAGTGCTTAAAACGCTTGAGCGTTATTCCCGGTGGAATTATATTTTATTGTTTTTGTATTTTAAAAATTAACACAAAAGAAAATTACAAAATATAGTCTAACATATTTTTCGTTGACTATACGATACATATAGCAATAAAATGTTCATATTTCAAGATTTTAAACATTATACATTAGATTGTCTATACCACTTTTTTAAATGTTATAATAGTCTTGGTTAAAAAGGAGCTCCTATGAAGAAAAAAATTACAATATTGACAATAATTTTTTTAATTATTCTGACAATAATGACAGTGGCTACAACATTTTACATGTATGATTTCGCATTTGTACCTGGAAACAAGAGCTTTGTACCACATAATGGACAAAACAATCCTATAAATATTAAAGCCAGCCAATGGTTGAATTCTACTCAAAAGCAAGAATGGCATGAAATCTCAGCCACGGATGACTTAAAACTCAATGCTTACTATATTCCTGCACAAACTAAAACTAAAAAAACAATTATTATTGCTCACGGCTATATGGGTAAAAAAGAAGATATGGCACGTTATATGCAAATGTACCATGACCTCGGCTATAATGTCTTAGCACCTGACGATCGTGGTGCGGGGACATCTGATGGAAATTATATCGGTTTTGGGTGGCCGGACCGTTTAGATTATGTCAAATGGATTAATAAGGTTATTGAGTATACAGGTCAAGACAGCCAGATTGCTTTGTTCGGTGTAAGTATGGGAGGCGCAACAGTCATGTTTACTGCTGGCGAAAAGCTTCCTTCCCAAGTCAAAGCAGTTATTGAGGACTGTGGATACAGCAGTATTTCTGCTGAACTCGCATACCAACTGAAAGAGATGTTCCACTTGCCAAAATTCCCACTCGTTTACACAACTCAATTTCTTGTACAAGTACGCGCACACTATAACTTTGCTGAGGCTGATGCTACTAAAGCTTTAAGTCGATCCACTCTTCCTATCTTTATCATCCACGGGGCTGAAGATAAGTTTGTCCCAACAAAAATGGCGAATGAAAATTTCAAAGCTGCTCAATCTCCTAAAGAATTATGGATTGTACCTAAAGCCCAACATGCACAGTCCTACATCGTAAAACCTCAAGAATACCAAGAGCGTACATCTGCATTCTTAAACAAATATTTGAAATAGCTTGAGATATCTTGTGCAATAATTTTTGACAAATATCTTGTATTTTGATAAATTTACTTTACAATATTAATATTACATTATAGATCACTAGGGGTGCCTTTATGGCTGAGAATTACCCTTTGTACCTGATCTGGTTAGTACCAGCGGAGGAAAGTGACATCTAATTCGTTATCATAAACGCTATTTTAGTATGTCTTTTTGCACTTTGCAAAAGGACATTTTTTATTTTCTAGGAGGAATTATTCCAATGAACAAACCCAAGTCCCATAGAACAGCTGAATATAGTCTTATCGCATTGCAGCATGTCTTTGTCTCCAATGTTTGGTTAGACCCTATATATGTGGCAACAGCAGGAGGACTTTCCCTCGCCTACTCCTCAAACCTGGTCAACACTATTTTTATTGTCTCGGGCTTGGTCACCCTTTTACAGGTCACTCGTCTTATCAAACTTCCGGTTATTCAAGGTCCTTCTGCTTCTTTTGATGCCTTGATGATTAGTGCCGCAAAAACAGGACAGCTGTCTGCAGCAGGTTCTTCCATTTTACTCAGTTCATTCATTGTTCTTTTACTTTCTGTTACTGGTTTAATCACCAAACTCGTGAAATTCTTAAGCCCAGCCGTTAAAGGTGTTTTGATTTTTATTGTCGGACTCTCCTTGATTAATTTTACCTTATCAGAGTTTTTCGGAGGAGTACCTGGTACTCGTGACTTTGCTAGCCCTCAAAATTTAAGTCTTGCGCTTATTACATGTGCAACAGTTCTTCTTTTTTCTTTATTTGGCAAAGGTATTTGGAAACGATTTTCTTTTCTATTTGCTTTAGTTGCTGGAGATGCAACTGCTTATTTAACTGGATGTATGGATTTTTCAGGTGTCAAAACACAAGCCTGGTTTGGTTTCCCCCATCTTCTTCCTTACGGTCAACTCCATTTTAACTGGTCAGTTTTTGTTGCCTTTTTCATTGCCTATCTTGTTGCAGTCGTTGAATCCATTAGTGTTTATGAAGCAGCTGGCAATTTAATTGGTGAAAATATTGAAGCTTCCCGTATCCGAAACGGAATCGTTGGTGAAGCGCTAGGATCTATAAGCTCTTCTTTATTTGGTGGCTTTCCAACTACAGGTTTTGCTCAAAACCTAGGGGTTCTCAGTATGACGTCGTCATTTTCTCATGTCCCAATCATGATTGCTGGAGTATTTTTCATCATTTTAGGATTCATCCCTAAAATCGGTGCTCTCTTGGCCTTAACTCCTTCTTCTGTTATTGGTGGATTATTCTTGCCAGCCGCAGCGACTCTAATTTCTGCAGGCTTAAGTATTCTTCGAAAAGTAGAGGATAATCCTCGAAATAATCTTGTTATGGGATTACCTATTATTTTAGCAATCGGTCTACCTAGCTTTTCTTCAAACTGGTCGGGACCTTTAGCCATCCTACTCTCTAATGGAATCCTCATTGGCGCTCTTACTTCTGTTACTTTGCAGCTTTTACTTATCAATTTCCCGAAATTCTTGGAAGAAAGGATAAACCATGCCTCAAAATAAAAACGAATTACAAGATAATATTCTAAAATTTATTCAAAAATATGCCACAACTACTGCTCGTGAAAATTATGAAGAGGATTTTAATACATTAGCTTTAACAGTATTCTCATACCAATTTGAACATAATTTTCCTTATAGAAAGTATGCTCAATCAAAATTCAAAACACCATTAACTGTCACATGTTGGGAAGATATACCAACCTTACCCATCCAGGCTTTTAAAAATTTTGATTTATCCACTGTGGGACTTAATGATATTGAAGATATTTTTACTTCAAGCGGGACTTCTGATTCCCAAAATAGAAGCAAAAATTATCATCCAAATTTTGAAGTTTGGGACAGTTCAATGAAGAATGGCTTTAAAAAATATGTCCTTCCAGATCGTGAAAATATTCAAATACTTTCTTTATTTCCTGGAATTGAATCAAACCCTCATTCGTCATTATCTCGCTATGTCAGCCAGGCAGTCTCTTTTTTTGGAACAGCTGACAGTCATATTTTTGTTGATCAAGATGGTATAGATTATTCTTCAGTCGTAATGGAAATCCAACGTGCAGAAAAAAACAATACATCGATAATGCTCCTTGGCGCTTCTTTTTCTTTTGTCTATTTACTTGACTACCTCACCAGACACCATCTTACATTTTTCTTATCAGAAAAATGTATTATTTTTGACACAGGGGGCTTCAAAGGAAAGACTCGAGAAATTAACCAAGATAAATTTTACAATCAAATTCAGGAAGTTTTTCATATAAAACGGTCTCAAATTATCAATATGTATGGCATGACAGAAGTAAGTTCCCAATGTTATGACCAAAATATACTTCATACCAGTTCGAACCAACCTATCTCCTATAGTAAGGCAGCGCCAGCATGGGTCAAGATACAGGTTTTAAGTTTTGATACATTGCAGCCTGTTGGGAAGGGAGAAAGAGGTCTTCTTGCTTTCTATGATTTATCAAATTGGAATTCTTGTATGGCTATTTTAACAGAAGACATCGCTATTCAAAATGACACAGGATTTGTACTACAAGGTCGCGCAAACGGATCAGAAAGTAAAGGTTGTTCCATTGCTCTCGATGAACTTTTACAATCACTATAATATAAGAAGAACATAATGAATGAAATAAAACCACTAATACTTGATGCCTACCATCTCCCCAGCTCCTTTGTGCCACAAGAAATTAAAGAGAAAAAAATCCAGACAGATCACCAAGAGGTTGTCCTTTGCTATCCACTTTTTGACAGCTTTGATATCAAAAAATATACAGAAGAGATTAAAGAAAAGAGAAGGAAGCACCTACAAAAGCTTAAAACATCAGAAATTATTGATATTCTAGCCACAGTTGCAGAAAAATGGACAAATCCAGATTACCCTTATCGTCAAATAGCAGAAAAAGCTCTTCCTGTCATTACTGGCTACGATCAGGAGACGATCCAATTAGAAATCAAAACTTTTATTCGGTTATTCCTCAAAAAAAATCTTTTACGTTTTATCAGTTCAGAGTTTGGGAACAATGGAAATCTCTTAGACGACTTTTATCCTCAAATTTCCGGTGGCTTTACCAAAGCTTTTGGGCCTGAAACCATCTTTACTGTTTTTTCAGGAAATATACCTGGCCTCCAAATTTGGGCTATTGTTATGGGACTTTTAGTGAAGTCTTCCATCTTAGGAAAGCTTTCTTTCTCTGAACCACTATTCCCCGTATTATTTGTAAAAACCATTGCTGAAATCGACCAAACACTTGCTGATACAATCGTACTTCTTCCCTGGAAGGGGGGAAATGAAGATCTTGAGTCTGCAAGTATCGCTGCTTCTGAAACTATCGTTGTTTATGGTGGTGAAAAAGCCGCGTCTGCTATTCGTCAACAAGTACCTGCTCATAAAAAATTTTTAAGCTATGGTCATAAAGTTGGCTTTGCTATTATAGGAAAAGAGACACTAACTCCCGAATATTACCAAGATATTGTGAAACGCCTCGTAGATGATATAACAATTTATGATCAACAAGCCTGCCTCGCACCACAAACAGTATTTATTGAAAACGGAGGACAAATTTCTCCAAAAGAAATCGCTCAGGCACTTGCTCACCATCTTGAAAATCAAGAGATAAAACGACCGCGTGCACCTTTGTCAGAAGAAGAAAGTTTAGCAATAGCAAGTTCAAGACAAACTGCCGCACTTGCCGCATTTCAACATAACGATACATTACTTTTACCAAATGAAAATAATAGCTCTGGTACTGTTGTCTTCCATGAGGGTGCTGGTTTTAGTGCTTCTCCACTTAATCGTTTCATTCATGTATTTGCCATTGATGACTCATCGAACATTCCAAAATTTATCAAGCCTTTTGCGCCATTTTTACAAAGTGTCGGAATAGCTGTTGAGCCTAAAAGACTATTTGAATTATCAGACACGCTAGGTAAATTCAACATTAATCGTATATGCGCTCTTGGACAGATGAATCATGTTTCACCAGCATGGCATCATGATGGCCGCTTCAACTTAATCGATTTAGTACATTTTACTGATTTGGAACGCAGTGCTGAAGTTTACTGTGATTCATTTGATCCCGATATAGAATAGAGGTATTTCTTATGTTACTCCAAAATAAAGTTGCTTTAATCACGGGAGGTAGCCGTGGTATCGGAGCAATCATTGCTTCACGTTTTGCAAAAGAGGGAGCATTTGTTATTGTCAACTATTTGCAGAATTCCACTGCAGCCGAAGCACTTGTCAAACAAATAAGAGCTGATGGTGGTAAAGCACTTGCTTACCAATCGGATATCCGTAATCCAGAAAAAGTCGACAAAATGATAGAAGAAATCCTTAATAATCTTGGAAAAATTGATATTTTAGTCAATAATGCCTTAACATATTTTAAATTTAATCCTAAAACAAGGAAAATGAGCTGGGAAACAGATTGGACTGATTATCAAGCGCAGTTGGCTGGTGGCCTGAAAGCTGCCGTTAATTTATCTCATTTAGTTGTACCTGGCATGAAACAACAGTTTTCAGGGAGAATTATTAATATGAGTAGCAACCTCGTTGCTTCACCAATTATTCCTTATCATGATTATATTGTCGCTAAAGCAGCGCTCCAAGCTTGGACTAAGACAATGGCTAAAGAACTCGGTGCATTTGGGATTCAAGTGAATGCCATTTCTCCAGGTCTAACCTATCCGACAGCTTCAAGTATTGAAACCCATAATGATATTCGGGAAGATATTATTTCTAATACTCCAACAGGACGTCTCACTACTCCCAATGACATCGCTGGAACTGCACTTTTTTTAGCTTCTGATCTATCCTCAAATATAACCGGTCAAAACATTACAGTAGATGGTGGGTTGACCATGAATTTTTAAATACTACTTATACAGCAAATTTTCATGTTTTGTATTTTTCACACACATTTCTCTTCATCTTTCCAATAACCCCTCTTCTCTAAAACTCAAATAAGAATCCTGACCTGTAATGATATGATCTAAAAGTTGAATGCCTAGACAGTCGCATGCTTGTTTAAGCTTCTGGGTAAACAGTTTATCTTGCTGGCTTGGTTGAGTGAGCCCAGATGGATGATTGTGCGCAATGATAATGCCAACAGCTAAATTTCTTACTGCATGATGTAAAATTTCCCGCGGATTAGCAATGGAATGGTTCACAGCACCAATAAATATTGTTTTTTTCTGAATGATACTATTTTGTGCATCTAGATAGATTGCAATTAAATTTTCTTGTTCAAAATCAGACATTTCGTCTGCTAAACTCAATCCAAATTGCTGAGAACCTATCACTTGTCCGTATCTTTTTCTTTTGGTTGTATGGATGCGCTTGCCAAGTTCAATCATAGCTCGAATTTCTAACGCTTTTATTGGTCCGATACCCGGAATTGCTTTCAACTCTGCTAGAGAAGCGCGACGAAAATCTTCTAAACTACTAAAGGTATTCAAAACCCGGTCAGCAAGTTCCATGACATTTTCTTTTTTACTGCCTGTACGGAGCAAAATAGCTAAAAGTTCTTGTTCATTCAGCTTTTCTGGTCCAAAAATGATCAATCTTTCTCGGGGCCTCATAGGATATTGTTCTTCTTTAATCTGATACACGACTTTCTCCTTAGTCATTTATACGAAAAAAGAGTGTAAGTATCACTCTTGTTTTAGAAAATAAAAAAAGTGGTTTTTTATAATCCACTTTTTTATTTCTTCTTTATTCAACTGTTACAGCTTTGGCAAGATTACGTGGTTTATCAACATCCAATCCGCGTTGGACAGTTGCGTAGTAAGCGATGAGCTGTGTCGGTACCACCATTGAAATAGCTGAAAGATATGGATGAACATTATTGATAACAATGTCATCATCTTCACGTGCTACTGCTTCTTCTACAATCGTAATTGCTGATGCCCCTCGTGCCACTGTTTCCATAACGTTCCCACGTGTATGTGCTGCGACTTCTTCGTTATTTGAAATCAGGGCAATAACAGGCGTACCATTTTCAATCAAGGAAATGGTACCGTGTTTGAGTTCTCCAGCAGCAAAACCTTCACATTGAATATACGAAATCTCTTTTAATTTCAAGCTGGCTTCCATAGAAACAAAATAATCTTGTTTACGACCGATATAGAAGGCATTTCGTGCTTCTGGTAAAAGCTTAGCTACAACATCTGAAATCACGTCTTTTTCTGATAATGTAGATTCGATAGATTGAGCTACGAGTGAAATTTCTTTAACCAAGTCAAAAGCAAGTGACTTGGGATTTTGGTCTGCATCACCTACAGCTTTTGCTAAGAAGGCCAGCGTTGCGATTTGTCCAGTGTAAGCTTTTGTAGAAGCAACCGAAATTTCAGGTCCAGCACCGATTAACATTGTGTAGGTTGCTTCACGTGACAATGTAGAGCCAGGAACATTTGTAACCGTTAAACTTGGATGACCAAGTTCATTTACTTTTACCAATACCTGACGGCTGTCTGCTGTTTCCCCAGATTGTGAAAGGAAGATAAACAAAGGGTTTTTACTCAATAATGGCATACCATAGCCCCACTCAGAAGCCACGCCAAGC
>CAACWI010000389.1_pt1 | contig 17697 bp, 16 predicted proteins | sample 2275591 | NCBI WGS metagenome assembly CAACWI01 (sample SAMEA5312452, study PRJEB27640) | indoor metagenome | biome: indoor environment; feature: uncontrolled; material: polymer tiles stone | place: Germany | collected 2014-07-07
CTAACACCTTCTTTTTCGAGTTGTTCAGCAGCCTTGATAGCCAAAGGCACTGTACCACCATAAGCGATAATTGAAACGTCTGAACCTTCTTTAGCTACAACGGCTTGGTCCAAAGGTGTTGTATAGTAACCTTCTGGAACTTCGCCCTTCACAGAACGGTAAAGGTGTAAGTTTTCAAGATACATTACAGGGTCATTATTTTCAATGGCTGCCAAAAGGAGACCTTTCGCATCAGCTGGATTTGAAGGCATAACCACACGGAGTCCAGGAATTTGAGCAAAGAGACCTTCAATAGAGTCTGCGTGCATTTCAGGTGTTTTTGTACCGATACCATAAGGTGTACGGATAACAATTGGGTTATGACGTGTGTTGTTAAAACGGTAACGTGTACGAGACATTTGCCCAGCAATTGAGTCAAAAACTTCATAAACAAATGTACCAAATTGGATTTCCATAACAGGGCGGAAGCCTTGAGTGGAAAGACCAATTGCTAAACCACCAATACCAGATTCAGCCAAAGGTGTGTTAAAGACGCGATCTTCTCCGTGTTTAGCTTGGAGTCCGTCAGTTGCACGGAATACCCCACCATTTTGTCCAACGTCTTCACCGAAGATCAATGTGTTTTCGTCACGCTCAAGCGCCAAGTCAAGCGCTTCTGTGATTGCTGCAATATAAGTTTTTACTGCCATGTTTACTTGCCCTCACTTTCAAATTTTGCAATTTGTTCTGCCATTACTTGGCTAGGTACTTCAAGTGTGTTTTTCAAGAAGCTTGAGATTTTTTGTTTTTCAACATTATTTGCTTTCTTGATGTCTGCATCGATACGCGCATCAAGTTCTGCGATATAAGCTTCTTCTTGAGCATCATCCCAGATACCTTTTTCAGTCAAGTAAGTACGCATACGGAGCAATGGTTCTTTTGCCCACCAAGCATCAAGTCCTTCTTGGCTACGGTAACGAAGTGGATCATCACCTGCTGTTGAGTGTGGCTCCAAACGGTTAGTAAGAGCTTCAATAACTACAGGTCCATTACCAGCAACAGCCCAAGCACGCGCTTCTTTAGCTGCCAAGTACATAGCGATTGCATCGTTACCATCTACAACGATAGATGGGGCACCCGCTGCCCAACCTTTAGCAGCCAAGTGAGGTGCTGCTGTTTGGAGTTCACGTGGTGTTGAGATTGCATAACCGTTATTTTGAATAAAAGCAACAAGCGGTGCTTTGTAAGCAGAAGCAAAGTTGATACCTTCATAAGTATCACCTTGAGATGAACCACCATCACCTGTGTAAACAAAGGCAACTGCATCTTTTTTGCGTTTTTTAAGGCCCAAAGCAACACCCGCTGCTTCAACATATTGAGCACCAATGATGATTTGAGGGAACCAAGATTTTACTTCCGCACCTTCATCTGTTGTATATTCGTTACCGAGTTGGTGACCACGAGACCAGAGGAGACCTTTCCAAATTGGCCAACCTTTAGCATAAATTTGTGGCAAGTCACGGTAACCTGGGAAAAGCCAGTCTTCGTCAGTGAAGGCAAAAGCAGAAGCCATTTGAGAAGCTTCTTGACCTGCAGTTGGTCCAAAGAATCCCATACGTCCTTGTTTAGCAAGCTTCATGCAACGGATGTCAATTTGACGGCTGAGAAGCATGTTTTTAAAGAGTTCTACTAAATCTTGATCTGAAAGATCGGCACGTTTAAGGCCTTCTTCGTCAACGATTTTTCCGTTTTCGTCTAAGATTTGGAGCGTTGGAAATGCGCTATCTTGTAATTCTAATTGTTCTTTGAAATCGAGGATTTTTGTGCTGTTTGACATAAATATCTCCCTTTCTTCTTCATTCTTGTTTTTTAAACCAATTCATCAGCTCTAAAAAGCTGTGAAAGTTCGTTGTTTTCAATTGTCCCAAAATACTGACCTGCTTTGTTTTTCTCTAAAACATCATAGACAGCATCTGGATTAAACGGAAGACCGATAAAATCTTGTTTGATATCACGCCAGTCACGGACACCAAGGAAATCCCCCAAGAAATTAATATCCGTAATCAGACCATTATCAACATCAACTTGGATATCGATTGATCCACCAGTAAATTTGGCATGGTTGTTGAAACTGAATTTAGGGCTTTCGCCATAATTCCAATCCCAAGTTGAAAATTGTTCATCACGTGCAGCCTTTATACCAGCGAGCTGTTCATCGCTCAGAATATATTCACCATCTTTACCTTGGTCCGTCAAATAGTATTTGAGAGCATCAATAAAAGTATCTAAGTTTAAGTCAGGGGCAAAATCTTTAATGTTCCCGACACGTGCGCGAACAGATTTAGCAGCCTTAGAGACAAACTTTTCGTCAGAGACATTCAGTGAGCGAATCATCGCCTCCACATCAGTATCCCAAAGTAAAGTACCGTGGTGCATAAGGTAACCACCAGCGTAACGTTGAGCGTTCCCCGAAACTTTTTTCCCCGAAATTTCTAAATCATTTCTTCCAGTAATTTCGGCTTCAATACCAAGGGAACGAAGTGCATCATACATGGGTTTCACGAATTGATGAAAGTTGACCTGGGCTGAACTGGCTACGGGAACAAAAAAGGTAAAACAAATATTTCCCTCATCATGATAGACAGCACCACCACCAGATACGCGACGTACAACTTGTACATCATGTTGATCAATATAATCTTGGTTTATCTCAGCAAAAGTATTTTGGTTACGTCCAACGATAACAGCGCGCTTATTTTGCCAAAGGGAAAATACGGGCTCGTCTGCTTTCAAATTGTTTAATAACCAAGAATCCATCGCAATGTTAGTATAGGCATCCTGCCCGAGATAATTGATATATTGCATAGATTCTCCTTCCATTAAAAATATATGTCAAATGTCTTTGACATTGAACACATATAGTTTCATTATATCCCTTGTGAAATAGAAAGTAAAGAAAAATGACTCCGCTATCATAAGTGAATATTATGCTATTTCTTTGAAAAATTTGTGAAGTTAAGGGTGTAAAAAAAACATGCCTTGGCATGTCTTTATGATTTTCAATAATTTTTATAAATGTTGCCGGATGTGTCGTGCTTTTTCAGGAAAATCTGTAAAAATTCCTGCAATATTATGCTGAAAGGCATAACGCATGTCCGTTTCCGAATCAATCCCCCAGAGGCGGATTGGCCGATGATCAGGAGCTAGAAGTTCGGGATACTTTAAAACATACTTTTTTTTCAAATGAAGACTGGACATGAAGTTCTCTACCTTATCTAAGCGGACCTTCTGCAATTTTTTACCTGCAAGATAGGCAATTTCATCTTTTATACCGAGGGCATGAAGCCGTTGAAGTGTAGTGAGGTTAAAAGAAGAGTAGATGATTGTAAAAGGAAGAGTCTCCTGAGCAATCAGTTCCACTACTTTTTCTTCAATGCCAGGATAGTTGATAATATCAGTTTTGAGTTCGATGTTTAAGAAACCAGTGAAATTCTCATTCTTCAGGAGTTTTAGAACTTCCTCTAATGTAGGAATAGCTTCTCCCCTGAACCGGCGCTCAAACCAAGAGCCGGCATCTAATTGCTTGAGTTCTGCCAGTCTTAAGTCACGGACACGTCCTTTTCCTGAGGTTGTCCGATTGACTTTTTCATCATGGATGACGACCAGTTGATCATCCTTAGTCAGATGGACATCGAGTTCAATACCATCCGCTTTGACACGAAGCGCTTCTTGGAAGGCGGCTAAAGTATTCTCAGGGCGGTTACATTTGGAGCCACGATGAGCAAAAATAAGACAAGTATTCTGATTTTTTATATAAGAATCATTTTTCTCTAAAGCCATATCTTTTCCTTCTAAATATTGTATTCTTCCTCAATAGCAGTGACAAAATCATGCATAATTTTATCTCTTTTTTCAGCTAATTTTTTAGCATGTGCTGTGTTCAAGAGGTCCTTGAGCAAAAAGAGCTTTTCGTAAAAATGGTTGAGCGTTGTGCCTTGGTTTTGGTGGTAAGTATGTTTATTCTCGAACTTTTCAGGTAATATTTCTGGGTCGTAAAAGGTGCGCCCTTTGGCCCAGCCGTACTCTAAAGTCCGTACAATGCCCCAAGCCCCCATCGCATCAATACGGTCGGCATCTTGGACGATTTGACCATTGATGTCGAGTTCTTTTTTCTCCAAAAGATTGGCAGAGTAACTCATATTGTCAATGATGTAAAAAATTTTATCCTGTTTCTCTTTGGAAAAATCTAAGGAGCTTAAGAAGGCTGCAAGATCCTGTTTTTGTTTGGCGACATTGGCACAGAGCTTTTCATCATAGGTATCGTGCAAGTAAGCAGCAGCAATAACTAAATCAGAGTCTGCAAGGGGCTCAGTAGCAAGAATTTGTTTTGCCAGCTTGACAACACGGCTGACGTGATCAAAGCCATGTCCGTCATTGTTGTTCTCATGGATTTTCTTGGCATAGGCAGCAATTTTTTCGTGAGTAGTCATAAGTTCTTGTATTCTTTTTATTGAGCATCAAAGTAGTTAATACCCATCGCTGATTTTACTTCGGATAAGGTATTGGCAGCAACAGCGCGTGCTTTTTCAGAGCCCGCTTGAAGCATATCATAAACAGCGCCCATGTCTTTTGCGAATTCGATGCGGCGTTCACGAATTGGAGAGAGTTCACGGTCGAGGATGTCTAATAAATAACGTTTTGTTTTCACGTCTCCTAAGCCTCCAGCTTGATAATGCTCTTTCATCTCAGCGATAGTAGAAGCGTCTTCCTCACGTCCAAAGACATCAAGGTAATGGAAGACCATGTTGCCTTCAATTTTACCTGGGTCCTCAACCTTGATGTGATCAGGGTCTGTGTACATACTCATCACTTTCTTTTTGAGCGTATCCATATCGTCAGCGAGATAGATACCGTTCCCAAGTGATTTAGACATTTTTGCGTTTCCGTCAAGACCAGGCAGACGTCCTGCCGCTTCATTTTCTGGATAAAGTCCTTCAGGTTCAACTAAAACGTCACAGTGATAGGCATTGTTGAAAGAACGGGCGATTTCGCGACATTGTTCAATCATTGGTTTCTGATCGTTTCCTACAGGGACTAGGTTGGCTTTAAAGGCTGTAATGTCTGCAGCTTGAGCAATAGGATAAACTAAGAAACCTGCAGGAATAGATTCACCAAAGGCTTTTTGAGCAATTTCAGTCTTCACTGTCGGATTACGTTCAAGTCGTGCAAGAGAGACTAAATTCATGTAATACATTGAAAGTTCAGCCAACTCAGGGATTTGAGACTGGATAAAAATGGTGGATTTTTCTGGATCAAGACCAGCAGCCAAATAGTCTAAAGCAACGTCTCCAACAGATTGGATAATTTTTTCTGGTTCTTTAGCGTGGTCGGTAAGTGCTTGCTGATCGGCAAGGAAAACAAACATGTTATATTTTCCTGTGTTTTGTAGAAGCACACGATTTTTAAGTGAGCCAACATAATGTCCGATATGGAGTTTGCCCGTAGGACGATCGCCAGTTAAGATTGTAGGTTTATTCATGACAGTAAGTCTCCTTTTTGATGTACGAATTTTTATAACAAAAAAACCGTAAAGCATTGTAAAAATACTTTACGGGCGTTAGCACGCGGTACCACCGTAATTCGAAATTCTTTAAGAATTTCCTCTAGCTCGTCCTGGGAACGAGTGCTTTGTTAACGGGAGCAGCCGTGATTTATATTGCTTAAAATCATTTTGTTATGATCAGTCCATTCACTTTTCTGAAAACATTGGCTTGCACAACCGCCAACTTCCTAAAGAATTCGTTGAAAAGCTACTCTTCTGATAGTTCAAATTCTACATTTATTTTTTAATAATGTCAAATAAGTCTAAGCCCAATCTCTTGAAAAGGCTATAATAAAATCCTATACTGAGAATATAGGCAAACGAACTATTTATAATATAAAAAGGAGAAAAATATGGCAAATGTATCCACAGCATCAGCACAATGGCAAGGAGATTTAGAAAATGGTTCAGGTACCATCAGTCTAGATTCTTCACAATTATTTACTGACACACCTTATAATTTTGAAGCGCGTGCAGAGCATTCGGCATCAATAACAACACCTGAAGAACTTTTGGGTGCCGCACATGCCGCTTGTTTCAGCATGGCATTCTCATCGCTTTTAAGCGAAAAAGGTTACAAGGTCAATAACATTTACACTCAAGCAGATGTCACCTTTGCAGTAACAGCTGATGGGCCTGCAATTACAAAAATCCATCTGAAAAACCAATCTAAAATTGCTGGAATTTCTGATGATGAATTCCAAAAATTAGCCAAAGAAATCGAAACAACATGTCCGGTTTCTAAAGCTTTAGCATCAGTTCCTATTGAACTTGATGCTGAATTAGTGCTTTAAACTACAGTTATTCACATGTGGAAAGCGGCCTCCATAGCTTTCCACATGTTTTTTTTGTACTAAAAAGAAGTTGTAAACATGTGTATAACCTTTTTCTCAAACTAAGAGGAGTTGTCAAGATGTGTCAACAAGGTTTACATGTGGACAATAGAGTTTTTGGTTACAAACATAACACTAAGAAGTGAATTGTGTTCGTGTATGTATAATAAATTACTTTATAATTTCGTTTAAGTATCTTCATAGGACTTTTCTATAATTTGTAGTAGAATAAAGAGAGGAATTTCGCAAACCACACCATAATAAAAGAAAAGTAGACCTGCTAAAGGTTTACGCCCTAGAAACGAGGGAGGTGCAAGTATGCAAAAAATGAAAACAAACAAAAACGATGTGCTTAAAGAGTTGGCACAGTTGAATCGTGACGAGCTTTTTGAACGTTTAAACACGAGTTTTACGGGTTTGAACGCTGAACAGGCTGAGGAACGCTTAGACGAATACGGACCGAATGTGGTTGCAAGTCAGCAACCCATTCCCTGGTATATTATACTGCTCCATGCTTTTAAAAATCCATTTGTTTTTGTTCTTGCTTTTTTGGCGGTTGTTTCCGCATTGACAGGAGATATGGAGGGCGCACTTTACATGTTGCTCATGGTTACCGTATCTGCTGGTGTCAGTTTTGTACAGGAATACAAGTCACAAAAAGCTTCAATCGCTTTACATGAGATGATTGAAAATACCACAAATGTTAAACGTGGGGCGGAAAATTTTGAAATCCCAATGGATGAAGTTGTGCCAGGAGATATCATTCAACTTCAAACGGGAGACATGATTCCAGCAGATGCTATTCTGCTCTCACACCGTGATCTCTTTATCAATCAAGCCTCTTTAACCGGTGAATCTTTCCCAGTTGAGAAGCGTTTACCAGAAGATTTAGATGAAGATGAGCAAATTGATTGGGAAGTTACTTCCGCACTTGATGCTCCAAATGTTCTCTTTATGGGAACCGACGTCTTATCAGGAAATGGTGAGATTTTAATTGTTAAAACTGGTGCTTCTACCATGTTTGGTGATATTGCCAGTAAAGCCACAGCAACCAAGGTTGAATCCGCTTTTGATAAAGGATTGAGCCGTGTAAGTCGTCTTCTATTGACCTTAGTTGCGATCATGTTCCCTGTTGTTTTAGTTTTGAACTGGGTAACAAAGGGCGATTTTGAAACATCATTCTTCTTTGCCATCGCTGTAGCCGTCGGTCTTACACCCGAAATGCTCCCTATGATTGTCAATGCCAACCTGGCTAAAGGGGCAGTGGCACTCAGTAAAGAAAAAGTCATTGTAAAAAATCTATCCGCTATTCAGAACCTAGGTTCGATGGATATACTTTGTACAGACAAGACAGGCACAATTACAGAAGACCGTGTCGTTATGGTTGAATACGTAAACTCGCGTGGCAATAAGGCAGATGAAGTATTAAATTCCGCCTTTATCAACTCTAACTTCCAAACCGGTTGGAAAAATCTGATGGACGTTGCGGTCATTGACTATTTTAAAAAATTGGGCCGTGAATTGCCTGATGAAAATATTACAAAAGTAGATGAGATTCCCTTTGATTTCTCACGTCGTCTTTTGTCTGTCGTTGTAAAGACCGACAATAAAAACTTGATGGTCACAAAAGGGGCCGTTGAGGAGATGCAAGCTATCTGTACACATGTAATGGAAGACGGGAAACGTGTTGAAATTACTGAAGAACGTTTAGCAGAGATGAAAGAAGTCAACCGTGAAATGAATATGCAAGGCATGCGTGTTCTGACTATTGCTGAGCGCATTATTTCAGATGATGAACTGGAAGACTTTGACTCTGACAGCGAGCGTGATATGACACTGGTCGGATTTATTGGCTTCCTTGATCCGGCCAAAGAATCTGCGGCCAAAGCAATTAATAGTTTACAAAATCACGGTGTAACTGTAAAAGTGTTGACAGGTGATAATGCCATTGTCGCGCAAAAAGTTTGTGAAGATGTTGGAATTCCGGTTGACCGTTATTGTATCGGCAGTGAGATTGATCTCATGGATGATGAAGAACTGTTCAATACAGCTATGGAAGTGCATCTTTTTGCAAAATTAAATCCCATGCAAAAGGCACGTATTATTGAACTTATTCGTAAAGTTCACACAGTTGGCTTTATGGGAGACGGAATCAATGATGCCCCAAGTTTACGCGCGGCAGATATCGGGATTTCCGTAGACACCGCAGCCGACATCACTAAAGACGCCTCAAACATTATTCTGCTTGAGAAAAGTTTACAGGTCTTGGAAACTGGTGTAACCGAAGGGCGTAAAGTCTTTACAAATATGATGAAGTATATTCGTATCACTTTATCCTCAAACTTTGGGAATGTCTTTTCAGTTTTGGTAGCCAGCGCCTTTTTACCTTTCTTACCAATGCTCAGTTTACAAATTTTAACTTTGAATCTGATTTATGACATGAGTCAACTTTCAATTCCTTGGGATAATGTTGATGAAGAAGACATTGCGCGTCCAGTGAAATGGCAGACCAAAGGCCTCGCTCGTTTTGCCTTTATTGTTGGACCTGTGTCTTCTGTCTTTGACATCATCACTTTCCTTGTATTGTGGTATGTATTTGGCTTCAATACAGTTGCCCACGCTAACCTTTTCCAAGCAGGTTGGTTTGCAGTCAGCTTAGGTACACAAGCTTTGGCTTTCCATATCTTGCGTACCAAAAAAGTACCCTTCTTGCAAAGTCGCCCTTCAGTGCCAGTTATCCTTTCCACAATTGGCGCATTCGTCGTTGGCTTTACTTTGATTTTAAGTTCATATGGATCAATTATTGACTTGGCACACTTGCCTGTTCAATTCTTCTTCTACTGGGGTCTAATTATCCTTGCTTACCTCTTGTTGTTACAGTTTGTCAAAAGTATGTACTACAAGAAATACAACTAATAAAAAAGCTTTACCCTCAGGGTAAAGCTTTTTTATTAGTTTTTGTCTTCGAAATGTTTCACCAGTTGACCAGTAACATCTGTTTCTAGCATTCGATGGATTTGGCGAATCGTTGAAACAATGGCTTCAGGGCTTGAATTACCGTGCGCTTTGATGACAGGTGCTTTGACACCTACTAAAGCTGCACCACCCGCGCTATCGGTACTCATCGTATCTTTGAGTTTACTCAGTTCTTTTTTTACAAGCGCTCCACCGATTTTAGTGGTGAAGCCTCCGTTCATGATGCCGTTTTTGATTTGACGCATGAGCACACTTGCAGTGCCTTCGATGGCTTTAAGCACAGCGTTTCCCGTGAAACCATCCGCGACAACGACATCAGCTGCTCCAGTCAAGATGTCACGCGATTCAATATTCCCGATAAAATTAATGTCTTCAATATTTGAGAGCAAAGCATGTGTTTCTTTGATCATCGTTGAACCTTTTGATTCTTCAGAACCGTTGGAGAGAAGCGCTACACGAGGGTTTTTAACACCACGTACATTGGCCGCATAGTAGCTTCCTAGAATAGCGAAGTCTGCCAGATGCTCAGGTTTATTTTCAGCGTTAGCACCTAAATCTAACATGTCGAAGCCTGTACCATCTGCAGTAGGGAGTGTACTCATAAGAGCAGGACGGTCGATTTGTTTGATGCGGCCGACAATAAACAAGCCCGCAGCAAGCAAAGCACCAGTATTTCCCGCAGAAAGAACAGCATCAGCTTCACCGTCTTTGACTGCTTTGACCGCACGGACGAGCGAGCTGTCTTTTTTCTTACGGATGGCTTTTACCGGCTCATCGTGGAAGTCGATCAGTTCAGTTGTTGCGATGATTTTTACATTTTTTTCATCTTCTAAATGTGCTTTAATTGCTTCAGGTTCTCCGTAGAGCTGAAACTCAATATTTGGAAATTCTTTTTTTGCTAAATTAATTCCTTTAACGATTGACTCGGGTGCATAGTCGCCACCCATAGCATCAATTGCGATTCTCATAGTGTATCCTCCGATAATTTCTCTGTTCAATTATAACGAAAATATTTTGTTTTAGCCAATATGATTGAGGTTGAAAACAGTCAAAAAAGTATGAGGCAAAGCTCATACTCTTGATTAATGTGTCAAAATGGCTTCAAGCTCAGTTAAGACAGCTGCGTCACGGTTGTGCCCAATAACCTTATCGGAAATTTTTAAAACCTCCGGTATAGCATTCTCAACGGCTACAGCAGTACCTGCCAATTGTAGCATTTCTAAGTCGTTGCTTTGATCGCCAAAAGCTGTAAGTGCCTCCGGAGTGGATTGGAGGTGTGTGAGCAAGTGGGAGAGACCTGTGGCTTTACTGATGCCTGCTGACATGATATCAATAGAGCGGAAACCGGTCGTTGTTGCACGAATATCGGTCATTTGTGCATTTATCCAGTCTTCACATTCGCGGATTTGTTCTGGTGGAAACTCCACACATACTTTTAAGATTTCATCTTCAATATCATGGACGGATTGCACCAATTTTAAATCAGAATAATAGAGGTTGGCAAATTCGACAAATTGTGGATCGGCTGTTTGAAGTGCATAAGCCCCGTTGAGTCCTGAAAAGAGAACGACATCACGGTGCATGTGTGGATTTTGGCGGACAAGTTCCACGAGTTTGCTGGCCTTATCTTGGCCTAAGATACTGCTGTAGAGAATCTCACCTTGGTATTTAACCAGTGCGCCGTTTTCCGCACAGAAGGCGACTTGGTCTTGAAACTCGTCAAAGAGTTCTTCTAAAGCCAAAAGTTGACGTCCACTTGCTGCACAAAAAAGATAATTTCTTTTTTTGAACTCTTTTAAAATATCACGTAGACGACTTTTATCGTAGGCACGGTTTTCGTCCAGAAAAGTGCCATCCATATCCGTCGCAAATATTTTCAATTGATTACTCATCTTGTCCCCTTATTAAAAATACTCCGCTTCAAGATAGTCTTGGCGGAGCAACAATTTATTCTTTTAAAGTTTATCTTAATCTTCAGACCAAAGTTCTTTCACTTTAGTTTGGACTTCATCATTAGCCAAGAAGTCATCATAAGTTTCTCCAATACGGTCAATCACACCGTTCTTAGAAATAACAACGATATGATTGGCCAATGTATTGATAAATTCATGGTCATGTGAAGCAAAGATAATGCTGCCTTTGAATTTTTTCAGTCCGTCATTAAGTGCAGAAATTGACTCCAAGTCCAAGTGATTGGTTGGATCATCAAGAACTAAAACATTTGCACGTTGTAACATCATTTTAGAAAGCATAACACGAACTTTTTCTCCCCCTGAAAGGACAGAAACAGACTTAAGAGACTCTTCGCCTTTGAAGAGCATACGTCCCAAGAAACCACGGAGATAAGTATTATCATCCTCTTCTTTAGTCAAGACAAATTGACGGAGCCAGTCCAAGATAGACTCGTCTGTCGCAAAGTCACGGCTGTTATCTTTTGGAAGATAAGAACGTGATGAAGTAACCCCCCATTTAATTTCACCTGTGTATTCGATATCGCCCATCAAGGCACGAATCAAGGCAGTTGTTTGGATGTCATTTTGACCGATAAAAGCAGTTTTGTCACCAGGAGCTAAGATAAAGCTGATGTTGTCAATGACTTTTTCACCATCGATTTCCACGGACAAGTTATCTACACGGAGTAAGTCATTCCCGATTTCGCGTTCTTGATCAAAACCGATGAATGGGTATTTACGAGAAGAAGGCACAAAGCTTTCCACTTCGATTTTATCCAACATTTTCTTACGTGAAGTGGCTTGTTTTGACTTAGAGGCATTGGCCGAGAAGCGGGCGATGAAATCTTGCAGCTCTTTGATTTTTTCTTCAGCCTTACGATTGGCATCCCCTTGCAAACGAAGGGCAAGTTCAGAAGATTCTTTCCAGAAATCGTAGTTACCAGGATAAAGTTTGATTTTACCGTAATCCAGGTCGGCCATGTAAGTACAAACGTTATTAAGGAAGTGACGGTCATGGGATACGACGATAACAGTGTTTTCAAAGTTGATGAGGAAGTCTTCAAGCCAGTTGATCGCTTGAATATCCAAACCATTGGTTGGTTCGTCCAAGAGAAGAACATCTGGTTTACCGAAAAGCGCGCGTGCCAGAAGGACCTTAACGTGTTCGCCAGAGGTTAGGTTTGCCATGAGGTCATAATGTTGCTCTGTCTTAATGCCTAAGCTTTGAAGCAGTTGAGCAGCTTCGGCTTCGGCTTCGTAACCCCCCATTTCACCAAACTCGGCTTCGAGTTCAGCAGCACGCATTCCATCTTCATCAGAAAAGTCTTCTTTCATGTAGATGGCATTTTTTTCTTGAGCGATGGCATAGAGTTTTTCGTTACCCATCATGACAACATCAAGCGGTGTTTGATCTTCATAGTCATAGTGATTTTGACGAAGAACAGACATACGCTCGTTTGGTCCCATTGAAACGTGACCCGTTGTGGGTTGGATTTCACCGTCCAAGATTTTTAAAAAAGTTGATTTACCGGCACCATTGGCACCGATTAAACCATAGCAGTTTCCTGCCGTAAACTTGATGTTAACGTCATCAAAAAGCTTGCGGTCAGAAAATTGTAATGAAACATCAGAAACTGTAAGCATGGATATATTTTTCTCCTAGAGTATATTGATTTATAAAAGTTAACTTTTATAAAGGTTATCGCCTTATTCTATCATATTTTCAGTCTTTTTGAAACAGCATAATTTGGGAGAAAGTGTACTTTTAGTTTTGTTTCAGTGTGGCTTTAGCCTAGCTTAAGTCGGGTCCATTATAATATCCTTATTCCAATAAAATTTTTCATAAAACCTACTCCTAAAAGCAGAAAATGTCTGAGTACACTCAGACATTTTTTGTTTTTTCGATTATGATATAATAATGAAGAAATGGATATAGAACATTATAAAGATTTGGCGCTTCAGAAAAAGAAAGAGCACAAGAAATTTTTGGGCAATTTAAAAAAGAAGGCGCCCAAAAACCTAGATTACCTTGTAAAAGAAACCCATGAAGAAGTTTTTGCGGAGATTGATTGTACGGCTTGTGCGAACTGCTGTAAGAGCTTAGGCCCGCTTTTTACAGAAGCGGACATTACCCGTATTTCGAAGTATCTTCGCATGAAAGCAGCCGATTTTGAAGCCCAGTATTTACGTGTAGATGAAGATGGCGACAAGGTTTTTCAAACGATGCCCTGTCCCTTTCTTGGGAGTGACAATCTTTGCAGTATTTACAAGGTTCGTCCCAAGGCCTGCCGTGAATTTCCCCACACAGACCGGAAAAAGATTTATCAAATCAATAATCTGACTTTGAAAAACACAGTAACCTGTCCAGCAGCTTATCTTTTTGTAGAAAAGCTTCGGAAAAAAATAGAGTAAAATGTTCCAACACGAGGAAAGGTGTTGGAACATTTTTGTTTCCCCCCGCAAGACTGCCTCACACAAGTGAAATCTCAATGAAATCATTTTGACATCAAAACTACAAATGTTAGAATTAAATAAGAAATATTCTTAGATATGTATGATAAAAGACTTGACGAGGGAAGACTATGACTTATAATCAGCACAGCACAGCACAGCACAGCACAGCACAGCACAGCACAGCACAGCACAGCACAGCACAACACAACACAACGGTAGAAGACCGTCTTTTTCAACTTGCACCTCAACCTAGGGTGTTTTTTCGCTCTTGAAAATAAATAAATCAAAGGAAAGGAAAGACAGTTATGATAATACCAGAAAAGAAAAAACGCCGGCACTTACGGAATATTGCTCTCTTAGTGCTCCTCTTGCTCATGGTTATTGGCACTTATGCCTTTCAAGCCTTCAATCCAAGAGCCATCAATGACCGGGAGAACCGGCAGGACATTGGAGCAGGAGGTCGTGTGCACGACTACTACAATAGAGATACCGAAAACAAGGATGTCTTTGTCGAAAACTATGGGAACAGTCCTATCATGGCGCGTATCCGCCTCTCAGAGTTTTTAGAGACAAAAAGAGATGGTGAGGCAGCATTCACTCCCTTAGTGCCAGGTACTGTACGTGAGAATGTTGAAAGTTGGACCACATGGATACCCACTGCGGACAAGATGCCCCCTGGTATATGCCCAGCTTTAATCATGACAGCGACGACCTGAGAACGGCTGCGGCTGGTCATGCGCGTGACTGGGTTGAGGGAAATGGAGCCACAGACGGTGTAACTGATGGCACCACGCACCCGGGAGATGGGACAGATGCTTACTGGTCAAGTGGCGATACTTTTGATAACAGCGCTGGCATTTGGCCCGGCCAAGAGATTGTCCAAGAAGTAGCGCAAAACTTACCCCAAGGTCGACCACCCATGACGATCGAACAGTGGGATGAGTTACCAGACTTTCAAAAAATCGGTGACTTCTGGGTGATTGACCACCAGACCGGCTGGGCTTATTGGGCTTCACTCATAGAAGCTGGCAATGCGACCTCTTACTTGCTTGACGCGGCCGAGATGACTTCTGCCATTGATGAAACAGTTTCTAATGGGTATTACTATTACGGTATCCATGTGGACAGCCAGTTGATTAGCCCAAGGCACAGTGATGACTTCCTTGAAGGCGGCGATGAACGCTTGGCTGACTTCCTCACAGGGATTAGAAATAACTCGATGAATGATGCGGGGTCAACAAATCCACGTTTCGAGTTTGACTCCCCACCGTCCGCCTTTAATTTTGATACGATGCTTCCAGGGCGTATCTTTACTATGGATGGTGTACGATACCGTTACCTTGAGCAACAGGGCCCTCATCATCTCATTATCCGTAATAATCCTCTGACTAACACGAGCTTTACTAATCAAAATGCCATCCTCACAAGTTTCTATAATGGCCTTACACCCGAAGTTCAAGCCATTGTTGCTCCTGTTTCTATACCGACTAATGTACCAGGCATTTCCGATGCTCAGGCAGCACCATGGACAGGTGAAGGGGAGCGTTGGTTACCCGGGGGCTTGGTCAACTTCCCTGCAGCAGCAGGAGATGAGACCAGTGTAAACCCGAGTGGCAATCCTCAAGCCTTTGCTCTATCCCTTGCGGATGTGGTACGCTTGTCTACACCGGAGGGGGCTTTCCCTAACCATGCTGCGCGTATCAGTACACACAACCGCTGGTGGTGGACACGTACTCCTGGTGCTTCCGGTACTGCTTGGCATGTGGGTAGTCACGGTCTTGATGGTCAGCTGAGTGGATGGGGTTCCGGGGCTCTTGCTAATATCGGTGGTGGTGTTCGCCCTGCTCTCCTCGTCAACAACCCTAATTGAACCCTCTCTCAGTAATAAAAAGTAAATCCCTGTTGTAGCCTTAGGGATAAAGTTGTTAGGCGAGAGTGGTCTAGAAAAACGCGGAAAGCTGAGATAGCCGTATCAAGAAGATTAAAAAATGTTCTTCTCTGGACAAGGCCGTTAAGTTAGGAAAAAAGTGTAAATAAAAAAATCAGATTTAAGCGTGAAATCTGATTTTTTTGTCCTTTTTAACTTAAGGCCCTCGGTCTAAAGGGTTTTTATTTGTAGTAATTTTGTATAGCTTCTAGGAAATATTCGGGAAGTTGGGCGTGTTTTTTGTTGTAATTGCTACGGAAGCGGGGGTCCTCCACATACATTTGTCCTAAACCGATATGTGCTTCCGGAGTGATGGTTGCTTCGGGCCAAAAGAGTTCTAAGATTTCTTTATGGAGGGCAATAGCTTGTTGGGCGAGAGGATTGTCTTGCGTTTCATAAGCTTCTTCGAGCATCTGAACCATTTTTTCGTGGCCGTTTTGCCAATGTTGGATTTTGGCTTGATCGGCTTGAGCATATTTTTGATAAGATTTATCTATACGCGCACTGCCCCATTTTTGACGAATTTCTAGGCCATATTTATCTTCGTTTTCTTTCAGTTGTGTACGCTTGAGAAGTTCAAATTCTTGTTCATTCATACGATAGTCTCCTTTTTCTAACTTGTGTGACAGATGCTCAATCAATTTTTCCAGGTGCTCAAGTTGGTCATTTAATCGCGTCAAATGTTGCCTTAAAGTTTCCTTTTCCTCTTGATCTTCTGACAGGATATTTTTGATTTGATCAAGGGGCAAGTCCAACTTCCTTAAGCTCATGATATAAAAAATTTGGGCAATATCTTGTTCAGAATATAAACGGTAATCGTTTTGGTCTCGCACGGGGGACAAAAGCCCAACAGCTTCCCAATGACGCAAAGTTTTGGAGGTTAAGCCTGTCATTTTCGTGATCGCTTTAATATTTTGCATAAGGCTCCTTTCATTGATGCTTCTATTATATATCTTGACCTTAGGTCAAGGTCAAGGGAAATATAAAAAAACTCATAAAAATATGAGTTTTTTTTTGCTTTTATTAGTGGAAGATATGACTTCGTTGGGTCATTTCTGAAATCTTTTTCGAGGTTTTTTCCAGATGGGGGAAGAAGATAAGCCCAGCAACTAAAAAGACAATAGAAACGGCTACGAGGATGATGATGGCAAGCCAAGCATTTGGCCAATAGATACCACCAGCAGATTCCCGTAAAAGGTTGACCGCATGGGTAAATGGCAAGTAAGGGTTAATCGCTTGGAAGAATTTACCAGAGACTTGAATAGGATAGTTACCGCCCCCACCGGAAATAGAGAGAACCAAGATAATAATGGCAATCCCTTTCCCGATATTTCCAAACAAAGCTACTAGAACATAAACCATAATCATAAAGGTTATAGCAATCAGTAAGGCAAATAAGACACTATAAACAGGGTTACGCACGTCTACACCAAGACCGAAATAGTTCCCCAAGGTAACGATCAGTGCTTGCCCCAGTCCCATCACGATGAAAGTAAGCATACGTGCTGAGAATTGTTCACGTTTAGAGTAGAGCAGTTTATCTTTACCTTCTAAGTGGAAGCCAGTTACAGCGACACTAGAGAAGAGCACAGCGCCGACCCACAAGCAAAGTGCAGTGTAGAAAGGTGTACTGGCTGAACCGTTATTTGCGATAGGGTAGATCGCATTTTCTTGAACCTCAACAGGTTGAGTCAGGAAGTCACTTTCTTTCGTCGCATCAAGTTTTAGAAGTTTTACAATTTCACCTAAATCGACTTCTTTTTCACCTTTGCGAATCGCATCAGCAGCTTTACGAATGCCTGTTTTGATTCCTGGCCAGTCATTGACGATAAGGTCATTTGCTTGGTTCAAGGCTTTTTCAAGATCAGGCATTTTTTCGTTGATTGTCCCTAAAGTTTCTGTCAAATCTTTACGAATACCCGGGTAATCATTTTTGACAAAATCAGCGGCTTTATCAAGTTTTTGCTCCACAAC
>CAACWI010000274.1_pt1 | contig 17672 bp, 17 predicted proteins | sample 2275591 | NCBI WGS metagenome assembly CAACWI01 (sample SAMEA5312452, study PRJEB27640) | indoor metagenome | biome: indoor environment; feature: uncontrolled; material: polymer tiles stone | place: Germany | collected 2014-07-07
CGTGTTTGAAATACTTTTCCTTCTGACTCAACATAATAAAAGCCAGCTAAGGATTTAACAATTCTTCCTTGCAATTGAACTCCTCTTAACTATAATAAGTTCATTATAGCAAAAATACGACATTTAATCAGTAGATTTACATTTTTTTCATTTCCTACAAACTGGCTTAGACCCTAAAAATTTTTTAAAAAAAGGTACAAAATTCTTGCAGGAGTTTTTCACTTATGATATAGTTCTCAGGGTAACTATTTTATTTTCTGAAAATGTAATGTTGTTTCAGAAAAATAAATACTATGAACAAAGGAGAAAAAATGTCTACAGATTATACTGTTGATATCCACGGCAAGCACTTTAATAGAACCGCAATGGTTATTTTATTATTAGTGGCAACATTTGCCGGGATTTTAAATCAAACAAGTCTTGGAACTGCTATCCCTACACTAATGGATAGTTTCAACATCAACTTAGCGACAGCACAACAGGCAACAACCTGGTTCTTATTAGCTAATGGAATTATGATTCCCGTTTCTGCCTATTTAGCTACTCGCTTCTCAACCAAATGGCTTTATGTTTCTGCCTATGCTATTTTGGTTATCGGGTTATTGATAACTGCATTAGCACCAACATCTAACTGGACACTATTCCTTTTTGGACGAATCGTTCAAGCCATCGCCGTTGGGATTACTATGCCCTTGATGCAAGTGGTTATGGTAAACATCTTCCCAGCTGAACAACGTGGTGCAGCTATGGGGCTTAGCGGATTGGTCGTTGGCCTTGGCCCTGCTATCGGCCCAACTTTTGCTGGATGGCTGTTAAAACATGATGTCATCCTCTTAGGACACAATTTATCCTGGCGCGCTATTTTTGTATTGCCCTTGATTATTTTATTTATTTCATTCCTCTTATCACCATTTTTGATTAAAGACGTCATTCCAAACAGAAAAATGACCCTAGATGTCCCTTCATTTATTTTATCAATCGTTGGTTTTGGACTTTTCCTCTGGGGATTCACCAATGTTGCCAGCGATGGTTGGGGCGATGTCAAAACCGTAATCACACCAATTTTAGTCGGTCTTGTCTTCATCGCAATCTTTATTCACCGTCAATTAATTTTAGATGAACCCTTCCTTGATATCCGAGTTTTCAAGGTTAAACAATTCTCCATCACGACACTTGCCATTGCCCTCTCCATGATGGCTATGATGGGGGTTGAGATGATGCTTCCTCTTTATTTACAAAATGTCCATGGACTTTCAGCGCTTGATTCAGGGCTTGTCCTATTACCCGGAGCATTAATGATGGGATTAATTAGTCCAATTGCTGGAAGCATCTACGATAAAGTTGGTGCTCGTCGCCTAGCTCTCATCGGATTCTCTATCCTAGGAATTGGAACAATTCCATTTGTTTTCCTAACAGCTTCAACACCAGACCACTACATCACTCTTCTTTATGCTGTTCGTATGTTTGGTATCGCTATGATCATGATGCCGTTGACAGCTTCAGCTATGAGTGCATTACCACCACATGAAGCCGCTCATGGAACTGCATCTAATAATACAGCACGCCAAATCGCTTCTGCTATTGTTGTTGCTCTTTTATCAAGTGTGACACAAAATGTGATCAACAATAATAAACCTTCAAAACTGTTACAAGATCAAAATCCATTAGAATATGCTGCTAAAATGTTAGATGCTAGCCTAAAAGGCTTCCACGTCTCATTTGTCATAGGTCTATCATTTGCCATCATTGGTTTTGTAGTTGCGCTCTTCCTCCGCAAAGGAAAAGTTATTGAAGTAGAAAAGGAGCTCTAAGATGATCTTATTCCTTATAATCATTTCAACAATCCTATCCTTTATTACCTGGATGTATATTCAAAAAACAGGCCTTAGATATTTACTAGGAAGTCTTTCTTTACTCTTACTTTTAGCAAGCACCTTCATATTGACAGACCATTTTGTTAATCATACTGGTATGAAAACTGAAACTAAAGTGACTGAGAAAGCTATATACACAGCAGGAGATACTAAAGCAGCTTTTGGACTTCTACTCAATCAAAAAATTGGAAGTAAATCAGATCACCATGTTCTCATTTACAGAGATCAAAAAGAGCAAGAAAAAGCAAAAGCTCACTTTATTCCAAATAAAAAGAAAATTAGTCAAGCTATCAAAAAAACAGCCAACTACAAGATGGCTGACACAGATAAAGCCATCGTCATAACAACTACTAAACGTTATGTTTGGGCATCAGATTTTGCAAAAATGATGTATGGTTTTGGTGATGAGAACCATGAACTGATTTCAGAAAAAGCGCAAGTCATTGTTCCCAAAGATACTTGGTTAGTCTTAACACCAAAACAAGCTAAAAAATTGGCTAATCTTGTACCGCAACTCAAAGCACAGCAAGAAAAAGCAATGAAAGCAAATCCTAAAATGGCTATGCAAATGCAAGCTCTAGCTAAGAAGGATCCAAAAGCATTTACTAAAATGCAAGTTGAGCAATTGAAAAAAGCTCTTGGTATTACAGAATAGAAAATAGCCTTTCCTAAATAGGAAGGGCTATTTCTGAAATAAGAGGTAAGTCATTTATTTAAATAGGAAACTATCCTGCCATCATAACTAGAAAAACTAAAAGTCAACGTCATTTAAAAAAACAATCTTCTGTTCAATTCAGGAAATTGGTTCCATAAGAGTATTTTTCTTCTATCCCATTATTGAGGTGCAGCACCTCTAGCCTGTCTTTTTTTATTTCGCTTTTGCGACTATTAGTATGGCGGAAACTGTGATCTGTGTGACATCTGAGAAATCAATGGCTTCCTTATTAACATTGAACAGTAATGGGGTCATCTGAATAAAAGCATCACGTTCTTCTGGACTACACGTCAATGTCGCTGTCAACTCTTGTTCTTCAACTATCTCAAGTGATTCCTGCAGATGATTAAGGATTTTCTGATTAGAATAGCCATCGCCTTTAAGAAGATGAGCTACCTTGCCTCGCAACTCCTGAACATGTTTTTCAGTCGGCACAACCTTTAGCAAAAGGCCTTGTTCAGTCAAGACACGCTTAAATTCCCCATAGTTGGCCGGTGAAAAGATATCTAAAATACAATCGATGCTTTTCTTTTGAATCGGCAGGTGCACCAAATCAGAAACAAACCATTTAACCAAGCGACTCTGATCGCTCTTAGCGGCTATCTGGACAGAGTCTTTAGAAATATCAAAAGCCAAGAATTCCTTGTCCAACTGATCAATCAACTGGCGTGAGTAGAACCCTTCCCCACAACCAACGTCAAGTACAGAGCCAAGCTCTGAATGAGCTTGCAAAAACGCATGAATTCCATCCAGAATATGGTCATAATAGCCACGTTCCAAGATCAATTGGCGATTTTCAAATGATTCTTTACTGTAATGGTCATCCACTTTTTTACCACCAAGCAAATTGACATAACCAAATTTAGACAAATCAAAAGTGTGATTATTAGCACATTTCAGGCTATTATGGACTTTCTGAAGTGGATTCTGACAGTTAGGGCAGGCAAAAAAGCTGTGACTATCTTCAAAGCGGAGCCTTTTGTCAATCATACTTAAAATCCTACTTCCCTAAGGGCGTCCGCTAATTTCCCAAATTGCTCAATGGATAAAGCTTCACCACGGATGCTTGGGCTAATTTCCGATATCTCTAAGGCTTTTGTTAAATTAGCTTTGATTTCTTCAGTCTTGCCAAAATGACTAGTCAAATTGTTCCACAGGGTTTTACGACGGTGCACAAAGCTAGCTTTGGAAACTCTAAACAAGAAATCCTCATCTTGAACAGCAACCAATGGTTGGTCGCGACGTGTCATTTTTAAAATGGCAGAGTCAACATTTGGCGCAGGAACGAAGACCGTTCTTGGGACTATAAAGGCCACCTTTGCATCCATATAGTACTGAACAGCAATTGATAAAGAACCATAAGCTTTTGTATTAGGCTCTGCGGAAATTCGATCAGCCACCTCACGTTGCATCATGACAACGAACTCTTGGAATGGAATTTTGCTGTCGATTAAGTGCATCAAAATTGGTGTCGTGATGTAGTAAGGCAGGTTAGCTACTACTTTAATTGGTAATTCTGGATTTTTGAAAGCCTTAATCTGAGTTTGTAAATCGGCTTTTAAGATGTCTTGATTAACCAACTGAACATTATCAAAGTCTCTCAAGGTATCTTTTAAAATCGGAATCAAACGATCATCAATTTCAAAGGCCATTACTTCCGCCGCATTCTCAGCTATAAATTCAGTTAAAGCACCAATACCAGGACCAATTTCAATAACATTGACATTTCGATCAATCTCAGCCGTGTCAACAATTTTTTGTAAAATATTGGTATCCGTCAAAAAATTTTGACCGAAAGATTTTTTAAATGTAAAGCCATGATGTTCTAAAATAGCACGGGTTACATTATAGTCTGCAATTCTCATTTAATATTATTTCCCACTAATTTGTTTTCTCTATTGTAGCATAATTACAAGGACTAGCTTTTAAAATTTTGCCATAGCATCTTCAACTTCAGTTAAGCTGATCCCAAAGAGTTCTAGTCTTGACAACAACTGTTTACCGTTACAATAACCAATTCGCAGTGTCTCCCCCAGATATTCTCGACGTTTGCGACTGTCACCACCCAAGAGCAGACCAAGCTTAACCAGGTCTTCTTTAGTGATATCAAATTCATTTGGGTCATCATAGGTTTGGGTAACTTTGGACAAGGCTTTTTGTAAGTCTTCAAATGAGGCATGCTCGACACCTAATGAACGCCCTTTTGATTTAGACCCTGGTACGGCTTCATCACGGTTTAAAAAGGCATGGCGAACTGTCGGTACAGCTTGCATGATGATTTTACGAATGCGTTCGCCATTGTAGTCTGGATCGGTGAAGACAATTACGCCGCGCAGCTGATTGAGGCGGTCAATTCTCTCTAGGTCAGCTTCGTTAATTGCTGACCCTCTTGTTTCATAAGTGTCAACTTCATAGAAACGTCGGAGATTAGCAGTATCATCCTTACCTTCTACAACGACGACTTCTTGAATCTTAATTTTTTTAGTCAATGTTAAATATCCTCTTGGCATTAGCTGTCGTTACTGCTGCAACTTCTTCAGAAGTCAGCCCACGTAGCTGGGCAATTTTATCAACCACGTAACGGGTATAGGCTGTATGGTTCTCGCGACCCCGTTTTGGAACCGGCGCAAGATAGGGCGCATCTGTTTCAACCAGCATTTTATCTAGGGGAATGGCTTGCGCAGCCTCTTGAATATCGGTTGCTTTCTTAAAAGTTACTACACCAGAGAATGAAATCAGCATTCCCAGCTCGATAAATTTTTGTGCCATGTCCAAGCTGCCACTGTAAGAATGCATGATGCCTCCGCAAGGTCCTACGCCAACTTCTTTAATCACCTGATAAGTATCTTCCAAGGCATCACGAGTGTGTACAACAAAGGGAAGATTGTAATCTTTTGATAATTGAATTTGACGTTTAAAAACCTCTATTTGGACTTCTTTAGGATCTTCCATCCAATGATAGTCTAAGCCAATTTCACCCAAAGCAATGACTTTTTCATTTTCCAAATTAGCAATTATCATCTCTTCAATGTCTTTCGTATAGGAACCAGCCTCAGTTGGGTGCCAACCAATGGTGGCATACACCTCTGGGTACTTGTTTGCTAAAGCTAAGGCGCCTTCAATTGTCTCTTTGTCAAATCCAACAACATTGTGAGCCGTCACCCCCATTTCCTTAGCCAAGGCTAGCTCTTCATCTTCTTTACCAATGAAATTCTCCACATTCAAATGGGTATGGGTATCAAATATACTGATCATTTCTGGCATCCTTTCATTCATCCTTCCTCTGTTTGTTTCTTGGGAATGGCTGTGCTCTAAAGCAAAGCTCTGTTTTGGGAAGGTTTCTCTCGGCTCTTATTATACCATATCTAGATTGGAATCACTGCGATAGCAATTGAATAAGGCCAGACAGTGTCTGACCTTATTCATAGGAGGATAGAAGACTCAATAGTTCCAGGACATTTTTGGTTTGACAGAGTCGTTCGAGTAAGCGACTGTCTTTTGCAATGTAGTGAATCAGGGAGAATAATTTTTTGAATTCCTTATCTTTGAGTTGGTCTTTGGTAACAGCAATCATAATTACGAGAGAAATTGCTTCACCATGCCAATCAATAGATTGAGGTAAGCTAGCAATTGAAATAATCGACTTTTTAACATAGTTGGGATTGGCATGTGGCAGGGTAATAAATGGTGCAACACGGGTACTCGAAACCCTGTCTCGTGACAAGAGTTCATCAACAAATTGAGCTTCTGTATAGCCATTAGCCACTAAATTGTTTCCTAAAAAGGTTAATATGTCCTCTGGATTTGTCAATTTGAGTTGGGGATAGATTAAAAATGGTTGGGTGAAGCGGGCGATATCAAAATTTTTCTTTTGTTGGCTAGGACTGTTCTCAAGCATATACTTTTCAATCGCTCTTAGGTCTTTATCACTAATCATCGGCGAAATGGGTAAAACAGCTACTTCTGGGTGAGAAAATGGGACTGTTGACAAGATAAAATCAATCCCCGTAAAATCTCTTTGAGGTGAGAATTCTTTATATTGAACTAATTCTTTGACCTGTAATTCTGGTAACTCTCTTTGTAAGCGAGCTTCAATAAAGGTAGCCATTGCTTTAGAGTACTCACTAACTAAGACAACTTGGTAATTTCTGTGCTTACGATATTTTTGTCGTTCAATTGCTGATTGAAAATGAATGGCTAAGTAGGCAATTTCTTCTTGTGGAACAAACTGTTTACGTTGTTTAAAGTAATCATCCAAAGTCAATTGAATTACTAAGAATAATTGGGGAAAGGCTCTAAAGACATCTTCTGTTAAGGGATTGGTAATGGATAAGCCATAATTCAATCTGAAATAGGTCGATGATAGATGAGATAAGAGATTTTTTTTGAGTAGGTCATCTTCTTTTAACTGGTAATTAAACATCTCATCAACTTGGCCAACAAGATAGTCCATTAATTGAGTTGCTTCAGCATCAAAGGTAAATGCTGATCTAACCGACGGAATGGTGCTAGCTATTCTAATAGCTAGATAATTTATTTCGCCTGGAGAGAAATTAATGGGATAAATGGTGGTTAATTTAGCTAAGACTTGGCTACTTAATTCTTGCGCTTTACTATCCTCAACGGCTTCAATTTCGGACTGACTCAGTAAGATATCACGTTCCAATTTCATCCGTTCTAACATAAAATAGATGTGTATTTCAATGTTGGACAAATCACTGACCATGTCAACCTGATTATCAGTTAATACTTCTTTCAAGCAGTCTTGAATGACCTTAAGTCGGTCCTGTTTAAAAAACTCTTTTAAGCTAGGACTTTTTGAGCCTGATTGTTTGATATTAGCTAGGGTCTTGACGAGAAGCCTACGCTTGTCTTGTTCTTTGCCAATGACTTGAATTCCAACACCTGGTTTTGAAAGTAATTGTAAGTGGTACTGTTCAAAATAACTTCTTAGTACCTTAATCTCATCTTGAATGACTTTCCGATTAACAAATAGCTGATTGGCTAAGTCTGTCAGACTTATTTTCTCATCTGGAACCTGTAACATATGGAAAATTAATAAATCTTGTAGTTCTTGATTAATCATTGAGTTAGCCTGATTTTTCAAAAGAATCTGCTGGAACTTTTCTTTATCGTAGGACAATCCTCTGAATAAAATTCCTGTTCCTTTTTTTCGATCAAGGCTAATTGGCAATTTAGTGTCTTGCATCATCAACTGCAGATGATTTAAGTCCTTTTGCAAAGTTCGCTCAGAAACTGCTATTTGTTGACTGAGTTGACTAACAGTCAGATAGCCTTCTGCTCTAATTAAAATTTCTATCAGGTTAAGCTGTCTTGAATTAATCACTTTACTACTCTTTCTATACTTGAAAATCGATATGCTACTATTTTAGCATATCGATTTTGCTTATAAACTATTTAATAATGCTTTGACGTCTTCTTTAGTTGGCGCATCTAGTAAAGACTGACGGAAATCGTTATCCATCAATTTACGAGATAAACGTTGAAGAATTTTTAAATGAACATCATCTTTATTATCAGCTGGAACTGCAATCATAAAAACTAAATGAGCTAGCTCATTATCAAGTGATTGCCAGTCAACACCTGCTGTTGAACGTCCAAATGCTAAGGTTGGTTTCTTAACATAGGTTGATTTAGCATGAGGTATAGCAATTCCCATACCAATACCAGTTGTACTTTCACCTTCACGACCATAAATATCAGCTTCTAGTCCTGCTTGCTCTGTCACATTTCCAGTTGATACAATACGACTTGCAAGATCTGAAATAACTGCTTCTTTACTTGTATTCGGTAAATCTAAAGTAATTGTTTCATCTGATAATAGTTGGGAGATGTCACCGAGAGTTGATTCTGACATGTCTTCGTGTTTTTCTTGGTTGGCTACTGGCTCAGCAGATACAGAGCCTACACCTACTGGTACCACTTGAAGTGTTGGTTTTAAGAAGTGAAGCATGATCACTGTCACTGCAATTCCGACAAGGACAGCAACGAAGAACATTAGGACATGGTCAACGGCTCCGAGTACAGCGACAATTGGGCCCCCGTGCGCAACGTGGTCAGTAACACCTGACAACATGGCAACAACGCTACCGGCCATTGAACCTACGACGATACTTGGTATAACGCGAATTGGATCAGTTGTGGCAAATGGAATGGCACCTTCGGTGATACCAAATAGTCCCATTGCAAGTGAGGCTTTACCAGCTTCTCTTTCAGCTTTGTTAAATTTGTTTTTTAAAACTATTGAGGCAACACCTAGCGATAATGGTGGGATACAGATAGCTACAGCAATTGGACCCATAATTTTATAATTACCATCTGCAATTAAGCCTGAACCAAAGAGGAAAGCAACTTTGTTGAATGGACCACCCATATCAAAGGCAATCATCGCACCTAGAATCATTGCTAAAATAACTTGACTACCACCTTGCATGCCTGCAAGGAAGCTTGTTAACGATTTAAAGAGCCAAGCTACTGGTCCGCCAATGACATAAATGAATAAGAAACCAACAATAAAAGTTGATAAAATTGGTATAACAATGATTGGCATAATTGATTGAATAGTTTTGGGTACTGGCCATTTTTTAATCCAAAGAGCTACAAAACCAGCTAGGAAACCAGTAATAATCCCACCAATAAAGCCAGCATTAGCAGTTCCACCATATAAAGAGGCATTAGCAGCTAACATCCCACCAACAAAGCCAGGAACTAAACCGGGACGGTCGGCAATACTATGTGCAATAAAAGCTGATAAAACTGGAACCATCAAGCCCATTGCTGCGCCACCAAGTGTTAATAAAGTCGCCCAGAAAGTACCTGGAGGAACTTGCAAACCACTTGCTGTAGGTTTGCCACCAAGTGAAAGAGCAACGGCAATCATCAACCCTCCAGTTACAACAAATGGTACCATATAAGATACACCATTCATTAAACTTTTATAGACTTTCTTACCAAGTTTTTCTTCTTTTTCTTCTTGAACTTCCAATTCTGCACCAGTTGCTACATAGGCTTTTGCATCCTTATTAAGAATTTTTTCAATCAATTCTTTACTATGATGGATGCCATCTTGGACCCCACGTTCAACCAATAATTTACCAGCAAAACGTGACTTGTCAACATTAGTATCCGCCGCAATGATTACACCTTCGGCTTCAGCAATGTCAGCAGCAGTCAATTCATTTTCACGACCAATTGAGCCATGTGTTTCAACCTTAAGTTCCACACCAAGTTCTCTACCTGCCTTTTCCAAATTTTCCGCCGCCATGTAAGTGTGGGCAATCCCCACCGGACAAGACGTAATAGCAACAATCTTTTTCATCTGTTTCTCCTTTTATGAGATATTCATTACTATTTAAGTATAGCAAAGCCTTTACATGAAGTTAAGAGGAAACAAGTTCCGTTATAACGGAACTTGTTGACATAAGTGGACTATAAACACATATAAATTCTAATAAATTTGATATAAGCTGTAAGAATTACTAAAACGGTTACTTTTTATGATATGATTATTTTAGACTTTTAAATTCCATAAAAAGGAGCATGCTTATGACTAAAAAATTACAAATAAAAGCCAAGATTGAAGATGCTTTCTCGCAAATGACACCTCTTGAGATGAGTATTGGTCACTTTTTTATTGATAATGATTTGGACGAAGCACACATTTCTTCGCGCCTGATTGTTCAACGTCTGCATGTCTCACAAGCCGCTCTGACCCGTTTCGCCAAGAAATGTGGTTACTCGGGCTATCGGTCCTTTACCTTTGACTATCTCCAAGCAATCCAAGCTTCCGAATCAACATTCCAAGACATCAACCGCGACGTCACTAAACGCGTTCTGGTCGACTATGACACCCTCATTAATAAGACCTATAGTTTGGTCGATGAGGAAAAATTGCAGAGCTTGGCCGAACAAGTTGACCAGGCTGAACGGATTTATTTCTATGGAAAGGGTTCCTCTGCCTTAGTGGCTCAAGAAATGAAGCTGCGCTTTATGCGTCTTGGTATCATCTGTGATGCCTACTCTGACACCGATGGATTCACTTGGGCCAATAGCTTGGTCAATAAGAACTGTCTAGTGATTGGTTTTTCTTTATCAGGAAATACCACCTCAGTTATCAAAGCTTTGGAAAAAGCAGCTGCTAATGGCGCCAAAACAACCCTCATTACCACGCGCAATCAGAAGTGCTTTTCTGATCAGTTAGACATTATCAACGTCTCTTCGACCCATCAGCTCAACTATGGCAATCGGGTTTCACCGCAGTTCCCCTTGTTGATTATGATGGACATCATCTACGCTTATGTGCTGGAAATCGATCGAGATAAAAAAGAGCACATCTTTGAAAAAACAATCATCAATTAAAAAACTCCCAAAATCAAATTTTGAGAGTTTTTTTGTTTAGGAGATTAGATTTTTGGTTGACGTTGTTTGAAATTATAAAAAGCACCAATCATTCCTGCATCATTTTTGTAATGAGCAAATGAAATCACGAGAGGTTCTCTAAGGCTAGAGACTAAATAGTGATTAAGAGTCTTATTGATTCTCGCTTCCAGATAATTGACTTGACCCATTATGCCGCCACCAAGAACAACTTGATGAGGATTGACGACATATGCTATATTGGCAATCCCTTGACATAGGTAGTCAACCATCCTGTCAATAGCTTCTATGCAGATAAGATTTCCTTCCTTAGCCTCTCTAAAGATTCGATAGCCGTTCCAAACAGACAAACTATCTCCTGATTTATCAGCAACGTAAGCAACTAAAGCAGTTGTTGATGCTAAGTCTTGAAATGATCCATCTGACAAATGCATGTAACCTACTTCACAGGCAGAATTACTAAAACCGTGAAATACTTTTGAATCAAGTAATAAACAGCCCCCAATACCTGTACCAATAGTTAAGCAAAGTGCAACATTTGAACCTTCTGCACTTCCTGATATGCCTTCTGCTAATCCAGCACAATTGACATCATTTTCAATTTCACACGGGATATGAAAAGTATCTTCTATTGCACTTTTAAAATTTGTTCCAGCATAATTCGGAATTTGGGGACCGGAATAAAAAATTTCTCCTTTGTCAGGATCGACCATTCCTGCTGATGAAATAGCTACGCCTGCAAGGTTCATCTTATCTTTATAAAAGGCAGTTAATGCTAAAACTTTATCTAAAATTACAGAACCACCTTTATAAGCTTCCGTATCCATTTCATTTTTTTCTAGAATACTGGCATTATCATCAATTATCCCATATTTAATGGAGGTTCCACCAATATCAATCGCAAGATAATTTGTCATTCCCTACCTCACTTTTTATTACAAAATCTTTCTTTAGCAGTCATAATCATTTTAGCTGCTTTTTCACAGATAACTAAATCTTCTGGAACAAGTGCTGTCAATGGAGACCTAACAGAACCAATGTCAATTCCTTCATTAATCTTCAATACTTCTTTAATGACTGCATACATATTACCGTGTGCAGATACCAAGGTCACAATAATCTCATTAATAGCATACTGCAAAGCTTTCGCTTCCTCTAATTCTTTGACCGCAATAAAAGTATTCAATTGTAAGAATAATTCTGGCATTGCCCCGTAGGTTCCACCAATTCCAGCACTGGCACCCATTAATCGACCACCTAAAAACTGTTCGTCAGGACCATTAAAGACCATATGATTAGCACCACCGAGAGTAACAAATGTTTGAATATCTTGAACTGGCATTGATGAGTTTTTGACACCAATCACGCGCTCATTCTTCAACATTTCTTTATATAAAGATGGTGTCAATGCAGTTCCAGCCAACTGTGGAATATTGTAGATAATAAAATCAGTTTGAGGTGCTGCCTCAGAAATAGCATTCCAATAAGCTGCAATCGAATATTCAGGTAAACGGAAGTAAATAGGAGGAATGGCTGCTATGGCATCAACTCCTAATTTCTCTGAATGTTTAGCCAAAATAATACTATCTTTGGTATTGTTACATGCGACATGATTAATGATTGTTAACTTATCTTTTGCAACTTCCATAACATTTTCTAAGATGAGTTTGCGATCTTCAACACTTTGATAAATACACTCTCCTGAAGAACCATTAATATACAATCCTTTGACACCTTTATCCACGAAATATTGTGTTAGTTGTTTTACTGCCTCTGGGCTAACTTCTCCCTTATTGTCATAGCAAGCATAAAATGCAGGTATAACACCTTGATATTTACTTAAATCATTCATCTATATTAACTTAACTCCTATTCTATTTATGTAATTAGTTCATCAATACTTTTACAACTACTTTCTTAATATGCTTGTCATTTCCTAATTGCTGACCTGGTTGATGGGATTCTTTGGGGAAAAATATTGCAAAGCTATCTATACCTAACCCCATTGAGCATGATTGTTGACAAGTAACTAAGCCAAAATCATCATCGTTCTTGAAGCTTGCAATTTCATCTGTTTTCCCATAACCATAAGAAAGAGTCTCTTGCCCAACTAACAGCAAGTGAATATCGGCATAAGTTTCATGATATTCATAAACTGATTGATCAACATCATTTAAATCTGTTTCACTAACGTGGAGAATAATCTCATCTCCCTTAATGTGATGGCTACCGACTTGTAATGTTTTATAATCATCTTTATTTAGATAATCAATAGCATTATCTAATTCTGGATGAATTCCTTTATATTGTGCTAAATTTGAAAGTTGGTCAAATATCATCATTTATACCTTATTTATCATTCAATGCTTTGGAATTTTTAAGACCATCTTCAACTGCTTTATTTCCTTTTTCCACAAATGCATTCAATGCTTCTTTAGGTGATTTTTCTCCAGTCAAAACAGCTTGCAATTCTGGGAATAGTGCATTACGAATTTCAACATAACTTGGTGAGTTATTTGAGAAATTGATGACATATTCATCATTATTGATGTAAGTTTCTAACAATGGGTTATTAGCTTTTTCTTTTTCTACAAGTGATTTACGGACCGGCATAAAGTTCATACTTGCTTTGATTAATTCTTCATTTTCAGAGTAATATTTAACAAAATCTTTAGCTAATTTTGTACGTTTATCACCATTTGTATTAAAGACTGCTGATCCCAAAACATAAGTGAATGATTTTGGACCGTCAACACTAGGAACATTAGCTAATCGAGCATCAAATTTATTGACAGTACCAGCTTCCATGCTATCCATCATACCTTTATATAGAACTGCATTTGTAAAACTAATGGCAACTTGTTTATTTTGGAACATAGCATTGACATCATTACTTGTTAGAGATTCTGCACCAGAAGTAATGATTTTTTTGTCATTAAGTTCCTTAATGTATTCAAGAGCTTTTACACCATTTTTATCATTGATTGCTAGTTTTCCTTCTTTATCAAAGAATTTTCCGCCAAACATCCTGAGATACATCATTGTCCAGGTATCCCCTTGATTATTTTTAGCATAAAAACCTAAAGGAGCAACTTTATCATCACTGTCTTTAAGTTTTGTTAAGATAGTTTGGAAGTCATCTGTTGTCCAAGAGGCAATGTTTTGTTCACCAGCAACGTATTTTTCTAAGCCAGCTTTTTTAAACATTTCGGCATTATAAACTAACATACCTGGGTTTTGAGCAAATGGATAGAAGTAAGTTTTATCTTTAATTGACACATTATCCCAAACAGACTGACCAATATCGGCTTTACTTTTTTCATCAATTACTGAATCTAAAGGTGCTAATAAACCTTGATGAGCAAGGTTTGAAATTGCAAAGCTTGACTCAAAGAAGACATCAGGTAGTGTTTTTGTTTGTGTTGCAACACTTAATTTACTGTCTCTTTCTTCGCCTGGGATGACTTGAACTTTAATTTTTTTACCAGGATTTTCTTTTTCATACATTTTTGCTGCAGTTTTAAAGAAACTATCATAATCAGCCCCTTTTTCGTCACCTTTATAAGTGCCCTTCCATTGAGGAGTTAACCAAACTTCAATAGTGTTCTGATCCTTATTTTCTTTAGGTTTAGCAGACTCTTTCGATGAACAACCAGCTAGGGCTACAAGAGGTAGTATTGCTACAGTGGCAAGTTGAAAAATTTTCTTTTTCATGAGTAAATTCCTTTCAAATTTAAAAATTATTATATAATTGAAATAATATTCCTTATTCTTTTATGGCACCATTTGTAGCACCCTTAATGAAGAATCGTTGAAAAAGGAAAAAAATTAGTATCATTGGAAGTGCTGCAATAGCCGCACCAGCCACTTTCAAACCTATATTAGGATTGATATCTTGTTGTAAACTAGCAACACCAATGGTCAACGTTTTCATTTCTTTACTTCGTGCCATCAGTAATTGCCATAAATAATCATTCCAAGCAGTGACAAAATTTAAGATAAATAAAGCACCAATTCCTGGTTTGACAATAGGTAACATTAATTTTGAAAATACCGTCCACTCGCTAGCCCCATCCATCTTAGCTGATTCTCTAATAGACTCTGGAATCGCCTTGAAATATGAATACAGCATAAATGTTCCAAAACCAGTAGCTAAGTTTGGGATAATCATTGATTGATAAGTATCAACCCAATTGAAACTTTCTATAATATTGAACAATGGAACAATAAATGTTTCTTTAGGAATCATGATAGACGCAATGACTAAAAGAAATAGAACTGTCTTTCCTTTAAATTGTAATTTTGAAAAGCCATATGCAGCTAAGGCTGAGATGAAGACGCTTAATAAAGCAGTGAAAAATGAGACAATAAAACTGTTCATTACCCATTTGATGGTAGGTTGTCCTGAAAATAATTCATTTAGATTTCCCATAAACCATCTCTTAGGTAATATGTCTGGTGGCATCTGGTAAATCTCGGCTGATGTTTTAAATGTATTCGTCACTAACCAAAATAATGGAAGCAAGAATAAAATAGCTAGTAAGAAAACTAATACATTTGTAATCAAATCAAATTTTTCCATTCGCTTTAAATATTTCAATGTTTCTCCTCCTACTATTTATTCTTTATAAAAGATCTCAGTTGTGGGACACTCAATATTAGAGCAATCATAAACATCAATACTCCTATGGCTGAAGCAACTCCTGTATTGTTATAGACAAAAGCATTTTGATACAGGTAATACATCATCGTAACAGATGCATTATTAGGCCCACCACCAGTGAGTAGTTGAATAACTACAAATATTTTAAGGACGGCAATGATATTAATAACTACCAAGTATGCTGTAGTCGGCCGTACCAATGGAATAATAATGTGATAAATGCGTTGCCATCTTGTGGCACCGTCTAACTGTGCTGCTTCAAAATAGTCTTGAGAAATTCCTATCATTGTAGCTAAATATAAAATTATAGCTTGACCAACATTTCCAATAAATGTGACAAAAACAATAATTGGCATGACTGTTTTAGTATTACCTAAAAGGTTAACATTATGAATACCTATATTGTCAAAAGCATAACTGATCAGTCCATTAGAGGGATTTAATAAAAAATTCCAGACAATACTCATGACAACCATAGAAACCATAACTGGTAAATAGTAAGAGCCTCTAATAAATGAAACATATTTGCTATTCTTATCATAAACAGTCGTTGCTACAAAGAGAGCAAACAATATTGTCAGGAAAACAATTGCAACCACAAAGAAGACTGTATTAGCAATTGACTTTACAAAAACTGCATCTGATAAGAGAGCCTTGAAATTTTCAAATCCGACATAATAGGTATCCATACCATAGGATTTGTAAAGACTCATTCTAAATCCCTTAATGACAGGGTAGACAATAAACAAAAACATTAATAGCATTTGGGGTGCTATAAATAAATAACCAGGGAGTTGTTTGTTAAAGGTGTTTGAAGAACTTTTATTTCTTTTCACATCATTTCTCCTATTATTTTCTCACTGCTTCAATAAACCGTTCAGCGATTTCTTTTGGCCGAGTGATGGCGCCTCCAACAACAATACCAAAGACGCCTAAATCCTTGATGGCTTTGGCTTGTTCAGGATAATGAACCTTCCCTTCAGCAATCACGTCAATGCCAGCTTGGCACAATTGATCAATCAGCTCTAAGTCAGGTCCATCGGATTGCCGACTATAACTAGTGTAGCCTGAAAGGGTCGTTCCAACAAAATCAACACCGGCCTCATAAGCTTCTTTTCCTTCCTCGAAAGTCGAAACATCAGCCATCAGTAGTTGATTGGGGTACTTGTCTTTGACTTGCTGAATGAATTCACGGATGGTCAAACCATCATAGCGGGGACGCTTGGTACAATCTAGCGCGATGACTGCAATCTCAAGCTCAGCCAGCTGGTCAACCTCGGCCATGGTCGCTGTGATAAAGGGCTCTTGAGGTGGATACTCTTTCTTAATAATTCCGATGATTGGCAAAGCCGTCACAGCTTGTATCTCTTTAATGTCACGAACGGAGTTAGCTCGAATCCCAACAGCTCCCGCTTCCTCTGCAGCCTTGGCCATCAGGGGCATAATGCCACCACTGTCAGAATACAAGGGTTCTCCTGGCAGAGCCTGACAAGAGACGATGATGCCATCTTTGAAAGCAATTCGCAAATCTTCTTTACTTGTCTGATGTAACATGTGTCATCCTTTCTTTTGCTTTGTTTCTTTCTTAACAATCTTCATTATAACAACTATAAAAGCGTTTTCAATAGATTGTAGCCATTTAGAATTGACTTTCAAAAGCAGCAAAAATTGGCAGCTTTTCTTAAAACTAGTTTCAGAGCATACAAAAAAACCAAGAGTCTCGAGCACTCTTGGTTTTATTTGTTTGTATTCGTATCAATTGCAATTAAGCTGATAATACTTTGCGTCCTTTACGACGACGGCTCGCAAGCACGCGACGTCCGTTTTTAGTTGCCATACGGTGACGGAATCCGTGTTTACGTTGACGACGGATTTTACTTGGTTGATAAGTACGTTTCACAGTGAATACCTCCTCATAGATTTTCGTATTCGTTTAGCCGGCTATTTTTGTGATATCAGTTACTAAACATACCTTAATATTCTATAACATATAGGGTGGCTTGTCAAGATAAATTTAAAATAT
>CAACWI010000194.1_pt1 | contig 17247 bp, 15 predicted proteins | sample 2275591 | NCBI WGS metagenome assembly CAACWI01 (sample SAMEA5312452, study PRJEB27640) | indoor metagenome | biome: indoor environment; feature: uncontrolled; material: polymer tiles stone | place: Germany | collected 2014-07-07
GTGAATTTTAATCGAATGACTGCGGGAGATTCTGTCATTTATTTTGATAAGAAAAACCTTTCTGACATACTTTCAGAAGTTGAAAAAATAACTACTGTTACACGTCAAGATTTACAAAACAAAGCTAGACAAATTATTGAAGAAAAATACACATGGGAACACATTTGTGCCCAGTATGAAGCCTTATTTACAAAAATAAGCGACTGAAACCGAAAGAGACCTCTCAACATGCCCAAAGTTAATATTTTAATGTCAACTTACAACGGTGAAAAGTTTGTCGCGGAGCAAATTGAAAGCATTCAGAAACAAACTTTTCAAGATTGGAACCTAATTATTCGAGATGATGGGTCCAAGGACGAAACCGTTAAAATAGTCGAGCATTTTTCCAGTGAAGACCACCGAATTCAAGTAATTAAGGCCAAAAACGTTGGTGTCATTCAATCTTTTTATCAATTGGTAAAAGCTGATATTGCCGATTTTTATTTTTTTGCTGATCAAGATGATTACTGGCTGCCAGAAAAATTGGAAATTATTCTGACTGAAGCAGAAAAACATGATAAGAATATTCCTACCATGTACTACACGGACCTTAAGGTTGTAGATAAACAGCTCAATATCTTATCGGAAAGTATGATTCGCAGTCAGTCCGATCATGCCAATACGGAACTGGTTCAAGAACTCACAGAAAATACCGTTACTGGAGGCGCGAGCATGATTAATCATGCTTTAGCAGAAGAGTGGCAAACCACTGAGGACATCATCATGCATGATTGGTATTTAGCGCTTCTAGCTACGGCAATAGGAGAATTGGTTTATATTGACCAGCCAACGCACCTCTATCGGCAACATGATGCTAATGTTCTTGGAGCAAGAACGTGGACCAAGCGAATGAAAAAGTGGTTACGTCCATATCTTTGGTTCGAAAAATACTGGTGGCTTATTGAATCTAGTCAAAAACAGGCAAAAAAACTCCTAGTAGAGAAAACAGACAAGCTATCCTTAACAAATAAGGAACTTATTCAAACTTATGTTGATTTGCTCGATATGCCAAAGGAAAAGCGCCGTCAAACACTCAATCAGTATAACTTACGAAAGAATAAAAATTATCATACAAAAATCTTCCGTACTCTGATTCTTACAAAATTTGCATATAAAGGAAAAAATAAATGAATTTCTTCAGCCGTAGAAATCGAATTCTACTTAAAGAACTGATTAAAACAGACTTCAAACTTAGATATCAAGGGAGTGCTATTGGGTATTTATGGTCAATCCTCAAGCCCGTAATGCTCTTTTTGATTATGTACTTGGTCTTCGTGCGTTTTATGCGTTTTGGTGAAGCTATTCCTCACTTTGCCGTAGCGCTGCTCTTAGGTGTTACCATCTGGAGTTTCTTTGGTGAAACAACTGGGGTAGGTATGCTTTCTATCGTTACTCGTGGAGACATGCTCAGAAAAGTAAATTTTTCAAAATCAGTTATCGTTTTTTCGGTAGTGATAAATGCTTTCATTAACTTAATGATTTCACTTGCCGTGGTTACTATATTTGCCTTAATTAATGGTGTGCATATCTCATGGACTGTTATTTTTATTGTGCCACTTCTCCTTCAGCTTGTGCTCTTTACGACAGGGGTTGCCTTTATGCTTGCTACTTTCTTTGTCTATTTTAGAGATCTTGGTCCGATTTGGGAAGTCATCATGCAGGCAGGTTTTTATGGTACACCGATTATCTATCCGATCACACAAATCTCAACCAATCATTTGGAGGTAGCAAAGATTCAAATGCTCAACCCAATGGCACAAATCTTTCAAGATATGCGTTATGTCTTGACCTTTAGTAACAATACGAATCCAACCTTGTGGCAACTGTGGGATAATCCCGTAGTTATTGCTATTCCCTATGTTCTTTCTGTGCTCGTCTTTGGTTTAGGATTATGGGTGTTTAACAAGAATTCCAATAAATTTGCGGAAATCATTTAAGGAGGACGAAATGTCAGAAGTAGCAGTAAAAATAGATCACGTCAGTAAATACTTCCGCCTCCCAACAGAAGCAAGTAACAGTCTGCGTACAACTTTAGTCAACCGTATGCGAGGCATTAAAGGATATAAAGAACAACATGTTCTCAAAGATATTGACTTTACTGTTGAAAAAGGCGATTTTTTTGGAATTGTTGGTCGTAATGGCTCTGGAAAATCAACGCTTTTAAAAATTATCTCTCAAATTTACACGCCAGAGCAAGGTACTGTAACGATTAATGGTAAACTGGTCAGCTTCATAGAGTTAGGTGTTGGTTTTAACCCCGAACTTACAGGTAAGGAGAATGTTTATCTGAACGGGGCTATGCTTGGTTTCTCAACAGAAGAGATTGATCATATGTATGAGGATATCGTTGAGTTTTCAGAACTCCATGAGTTTATGAATCAAAAACTCAAAAACTATTCAAGTGGTATGCAGGTTCGCTTGGCTTTTTCGGTAGCCATAAAAGCTAAGGGGGATGTTCTTGTACTTGATGAAGTTCTCGCTGTCGGTGACGAGGCTTTTCAACGTAAATGTAATGACTATTTCTTAGAGCGTAAAGCAGCAGGAAAAACAACAATTTTAGTCACTCATGATATGAATGCTGTACAGAAATACTGTAATAAAGCCGTTTATATTAAAGATGGAATTCTCGAAAAAGGGAATATCCAGGACATTACCAATAAATATTCTGAGGATAATCTTGCAAGAAATAACTTGAAAGGCGGAGAAGCTGAAGCAGTAGCTGCAAAAGTTACCATCGAACCGACCTCAGCACTCTCTCTTTCAAAACCTGATGAGTTTTTCAGTGCAAACCTAAATGTTGAATTGTACGATGAAAGTCTTGAGGCGTCCGACTTATTTGTTTCTTATAGTTTGCATGACGTGAAACGTGGTGGAGTAATCTATGATAGTGGTGCGGTACCAATCCATACGTTAGATACCATTGAAATTCCGATGAGAAACTTTCATAATACAGAGTTTGGTTTAGTCGCAACCATCCGCTTGAAACATCGTGTGGCAGAGGATGGCTTTATCGAAACAGAACTCCTTACCGCTTCACCAATGCTCAGTTTCGTTTACCGAGACTCTTCAGACAAGCGAACTTATGGACTCCTGAAAGAAATTAAATGATACCAAAAAAGAAAATCAAACTGTATTCATGGAAAGCACCAGGGGGTCAACCTAATTTTGGAGATGAGCTCGGCCCAGAGCTCATCCAAAATCTGTTTTCCTATATCGAAGTGGTCTATGAACCAGATATAACAAAAGCTGATATGATTTCCGTCGGCAGTCTGTTACATATTTTGCTGGATTTAGAGCATCATCGTCCAAGAAAAAAAATGCATATTTGGGGCAGTGGTACTATCTACCCGCTCCAAGCAAGTGTGGGTTCGATCAAAGAAACTTACCCGCTTCATGATTTTTCTACGCTCAATTTTTCGAAATTAAAATTTCATGCGGTACGTGGAAAATTAACGCAAAAAGACTTGAAACTCCCGGCCCTTCCTTTAGGGGATCCGGGTATACTTGTTAATAAAGTTTACAAGGAAAGTCCAGTTAAGGAAAATAAAGTAGGGATTATTCCCCATTTCGAGGAAGCAGACCATCCCCTCATTAAACAACTTGCTGCAGATTCACGATTTAAAATCATTGATGTATTACGTACACCGCAAGATGTTATTACTGATATTACCTCTTGTAATCTTGTTTTTTCTTCATCACTTCATGGCTTAATTGTTGCGGATAGTTTTGGTATTCCGAACTTGCATATGAATTTATCTGATCGTCTTGTCGGAGGAGATTTTAAATTTGAAGATTATTACTCAGCTATCGGAAAACAGCATCAATTGGCTGATTTAGACTTGATGTTGACTCAAGATTACCAAGAACAGCTGATCCAAGACTATCAACCGATTGAGGCCCTTCAAGAAAAACAAGAAGCTTTATTAAAAGCTTTCCCATACCGAAAAACAAACTACATCTATTCATTATTAGCTAAATTAAAGATAATTTCATAAGGAGAAGGAATGAACACGACGGACAATAAAAAATTAAAACTCCCAGCAGAAAAATTCTTTATCATAGTTGTGCTCATTTTTGGTGTCTTCTCCACCTTCCTTACTACACCACTGTCGACAGGAGACGAAGGCTACCATCTTAGTTATGCCTATAATCAGTTTTCATCAACGCATCCCGAAGTGATGAGTAAACCTCATCTTCGTATGATGGAAGGTGAAGCCATCGGAGGGGCGACGGGCAGCACAGCAGGTATCAGTATCAAGGATACTATTTTAAAAAAAGTTGACTTAGAAAATGATGGAGTACGTTTTAACTTAATTAATAACGGAAACAGCTTCGCCCCAGTCAATCTGATGCATCTTCCTGCCTCGCTTGGTGTGCTCATCGCACGTTTTATTTACCCAAGTATTGGGGTGATGGACTATGGTGGTAGACTAGCTAACCTGCTCTTTTTTGCTCTTTGCTTCTACTTTATTATTAAGAAAAGCAAGCAAGGGAAGTGGCTTCTGGTCATGCTGTTCACAGTGCCCTATCTCATGAAGGTTGCCAGTCCAAGCTATGATATTTTTAGCTTTATCGTATTTGCGATGTTTGCACTAAACTTTTTAGAACTGACGCAAGTTAAAAGTTTTAAAGAATTAAGCAGGAAACAGAAACTTTATAGCCTAGTAACAATTTTACTGCTCTTTTTAGCAAAGAAAAATTATGTTTTCTCAATGTTTGCTTTCATCGGCTTGCCGATGTTTTATAGACCTTTAGTTACCTATGTTCAAAAGATGAAGAAAGGGATAAAAATCGCTTTGTCTCTTGTACTTACGCTCTTAATTATTGCGGCTTTGGTTGTTTTCAATGAAAAATTAGGTTTAGTCAATTTTACAAAAGTCTTTTTTCATAACTACCTCAATTTTGCGACAATGGGGCCTAATGCGCGTAGAATGTGGATGATTACCCCGATGAATCTACCAGACTTTTTCAATATCATCTGGGTACTTTTACTCTGTTGGGTAGCTATGGGAGAGCTACCCCAAGTATATTCCAAATGGACAGTTTGGAGCTCGGGTATGACTTATCTCATCAACTGGGTAGGGATATTCGCAGCCATTTATGTTGGAAATAGGGCTCTCCCTGTATTTGATGAACTATCTGGTCGTTATCTACAGCCATTTATTATTTTCTTTCTCCCAGCTCTCCAAAATTTAGGAGCAAAACACAATATCCAACTTTCAGAAAAAACAGTAGCTACCATTGCTAAAGTTTCCACGATTACGATAATGGTACTCTATCTCTTAATCGTCTTCTATCGAGGCTTTGTTCTCAGAATAAAACCAACAGGGGTTGTCTAAAAAAGGAATATAAGAAACTATGAATGATAAGATTTCAGTTGTGGTCACTTGCTATAACCATGAAAAATATATTGAGCATTGTCTAAGAAGTATCTTTGAACAAACCTATCAAAATATTGAGCTCATTATCTTTAATGATGGTTCAACAGATCGTTCAGGAGAAATCATTGCTTCACTACTTCCAGAATCTCCCTTTGTAGAGACCTACTATTTTTCAGATGAAAATCAAGGCGTGGTCAAGATAAGAAATGCTGCTTTAGAAAAAATCACTGGCGACTATCTTTTATTTGTTGATAGTGATAATTTCTTAAACGAAAATCATGTGGAAATCCTACTCAGTGAAGCAAAAAAACAAGGTGATGCAGATATTGCCTACTGCCAATTGTGGGACTTTGAAGTACAACGTAATATTTTACATGAGAATCTTGATTTTCTGCTTGATGAAGAGTTGGTGCAGAATGTTATCGATATGTCTTCTTTAGTCAAGACTCAAGTTATTGGAGATACAAGATTTGATGAAAATTTGAGCAGCTTAGAAGATTATGATTTTTGGCTCAACCTTTTGCTTAACAAAGGTGCAACTGCTTATTTTGTCAGAGAAACGAAACTTAACTATCGTGTACTCGAAACTTCACGAAGTCAAAGAGACGATTTGGGCCGATATTTTGATGATTATCTGTATATTCTGAATAAGTATAGAAATATTCTTGGAGATAGGTACGAGCAGACGATTAAAAGAAATCTCCTATCAAATGCAAGCCGTTACAGAGACATGGCTGAGGTTGCAGATGAACGACTTGTATTGATAAGAGATTTGGAGCAAGAACTGCAAAATAAAGAAAGAGAGTTGCAGCGTCAAAAGCAAGAAGTCCAAGATATTACTCAATCAAGAAGTTACAGATTAGGAAATATTCTTGTCCACAATATGAAACGCTTGCTTTTTGTTTTAAAGCATCCTAAGCTATTAGTGAAAGCACCTCTAAAAATTTATAAGAAAGTCAGAGCGAATTTTCATCCTGTGCTCAAAATGAAAAAAGAAGTATTAGGATTGGTGCGCAATAGATCACGTCGTATCAATAACTATAACAATCCTAAACGCGTTCTTGTTTATGTCATCTATGCCAATGGTGAAAAGCTCCAGGAGTATAAACTGATTTTTCTTGAAGCCTTGATGAAACTATCACAAGAAACGGTGATTGTAGTCAATGGTTCTCTCACACCAGAAGATAAAACACTCTTGGACTCTTTTGGCACAGTAAGTGTTCGTCCTAATGAAGGTTATGACACAGCAGCTTTTAGGCATGGTATTTTATCTTTGGGTAAAACAAAGCTTGCTCAGTATGATGAGCTTCTGCTTATTAATGATACGAATGTTGGACCATTTACAGACTTAGAAATTACATTCAAAGAAATGGCTGAGCAGAACTTGGACTTCTGGGGTATTTCCTATGGTGAACCCCAAGCAGATTTCACAGGTTATAACAAATATAAAACCATTCCCATTCACCTCCAATCCTACTTCCTTGTTATTGAAAAAAGTATGTTTACCCATGAGAGTTTCCTAAAATACTGGGAAAAAATGGTAGATACTAATTCTAGAAATAAGGCGATTGGGAAACATGAAACGGTATTTACAAAACATTTTGAAAATCTAGGCTTCAAACATGGTGCAGTGAGTCATAATAATGACGACAGTGCGATGTATGTGCACCCACTTGTTATGCTGCGAGATTTCAATGTGCCTCTTGTAAAGTATACAGCATTTTCAAATTACGACAACGACAAGTTTGCTTGGCAAGGTATCACAAGGGAAACAGAGGTTCCTGCCTTAATTGACTACATAAAAACAAACACCTCCTATCCGCCAGCTGTTATTGATAGTATCATGGAGGACGTCAAGAATAAAAAGACGAAAGAACATATATTAATCATTGACGGTGTCGAAAATGCTATTCCACAGTGTACACGATATCGTGTCGAAAATAAAGCTGCACAGTTAAAATCACTTGGCTTTGACGTATGGGTAGTGAATGCTTCAAGCTTTCAGATGGGTTACGCAGAACATGCGAGTCATATTATTATTTATCGTACAGGTTACTCCGAGGAACTCCGAGAACTGTGCCGACTTGCGAAAAAATACCATAAGCCTGTTTATTATGATATTGATGATCTCGTTATTGATACTAAATATACGGACCAGCTGACTTATACGCAAAACCTCTCAGAGGTAGATAAGGCTGCGTATGACGCGGGAGTTCACTCTTATGGTAAAATGATGGCGCTTTGTGATCAAGTCATCACAACAACACGGGCTCTTAAAGAGGAGCTACAAAATTACAATTCCAATGTATTATTAAACAGAAATCTTGCCAGTGAAGAGCTGGTACACATTAGTCAACAGACACTCAAAGATTATTCAGAAAATAATCAAACAGTTAAAATAGGCTATTTTTCTGGTTCAATCACACACAATGAAAATTTTGAAATGATTAAGCCAGCGATTGTCCAAATTTTAGAAAAATATCCACAAGTAGAACTTCATTTAGTAGGTTATCTTGATCTTCCACAGGACATGAAACAATTTGCAGGACAAATCAAAATGAACCCTTATGTTGATTGGAAAGAACTTCCAAAGCTTATCAGTCAAATGGATATTAACCTCGCCCCGCTGGTAGATAATGTATTTAATCAAGCAAAATCAGAAATCAAATGGTTGGAAGCTGCACTTGTGAAAGTTCCAACTCTAGCTAGTCATCTGGGGTCTTTTGAGGAGATGATTGAAGACGAAAGAACGGGTCTCTTGGCTCAGCCAGAAGAATGGTATCAAAAATTGGAGATGCTGATTGAAAATGCAGAACAAAGAAAAGTGATTGCTGAGAACGCGTATCGTTTTGTGTTGAAGCATTGTACAGTTGAAAAGCATGCCGATGCGTTTACCAAGAGTATAGAGCAATAGCCGAGAGAACAGAAGTGTTTTACCAGTAATTGTTACCTTGAGGAGTTCGTAGGTATCACATTCCAAATAAGAAGGAAAGAACAATGAAAAATATCTTATTCGTTTCTCCGACAGGTACCCTCGATAATGGGGCGGAGGTCTCAATTTTTTATTTAATGACTGCGCTTGTTCAGCGTGGGCATAAAGTTATCAATGTCGCACCAGGTTATCAAGGGGAAGACAAAACAAGTTACAAAAATAAATTTGAGTCTTCAGGAATTTCAACCTATATTCTGCCCGCAGGAAAATGGTGGTGGGAAGATGCACCGGGAGGACTTCCAGAAAATGCCAGTATTCGTGCATTTTATTATCGGGAGAATATTGCACAAATCAGAAAACTGATTCAGGAAAATAAGATAGACTTAGTAATTACTAACACAGTAAATATGTTTCAGGGAGCTCTTGCAGCCGCCTGTGAGTCCATCCCGCATTTTTGGTTTATCCATGAGTTTCCAGAAAATGAGTTTGCTTATTATCTTGATAAGTTAGATTTTATAGAAGAGTACGCAACGGAGATTTACAGCGTAACTGGTCTTCTGAACCAAAAATTAAATCTTCTTTTTGAAAATAAGGAGATCAAGTCATTTATACCTTATAGTGAAGTGGATAGCTCACCATTAAGAGCAGGAGAAAAAATCCGTTTCGTGTCTGTAGGTCGTTTGACTGAAGGAAAAAATCAGTTGGAACTCTTAAAAGCTTATAAACAGTCGGGTAAAACAGATGTCGAACTTCTTTTTGTCGGTGCCCAAGATGAGGAGTATAAAATCAAGTGCATGCAGTATATTAAGCAGCATCATTTGAAAAATGTGACATTGACTGGTTATTTGGAAAATCCGTGGGAGGCACTCACCGATAAGGATATTTTTGTGAGTAGCTCATCCATGGAGACTTTTGGTTTGGTCTATATTGAAGCTTTACTTAAGGGGCTTCCCGTTATCATATCAGACAATCCTGGGTATGAGTCGGCTCACAGGATTTTTCAAGAAGGTGAGAAGTATCCTTTAGGAGATATTCAAGCCTTATCTGAAAAACTCAGCCATAGTCTGGAAAATTTTACGGAACAAAAGCAAAACAGTCTTGATAAGATTTCTGAAGTGAGAGAAAAATATTCACTCGAGTTTGTTTACAAAGCCTTTATTGATGATGCTGAAAAAATACAGGGTAGCGAGAAGAAAACTGTGCGGCATATTGAGAGTTTGTTGACTTTGAACTCATCCAGCACAAGTTCTCTTAAGTCGGAGCTAAAAAGAGCAATGAAAAAAGTGCTCTTAAAAATGAAGAAACGATAAAAATGAAGATAACAATTTGTTTGGTTGCTTACGCCCAAAAATTCACAGAAACAGAATCTTTTGAAGCACTCGTAAAACTTAGTGATGCTATCAAAAATAAGCTCAATGTTGTTGTATTTGATAACGGAGCTGTCGATTATTCAGATTTAGACCTTCTGCTTCCTTTTCATTCATTCACATATCTTTATAACTCAGATCATAAAGAACGGGGCACTCGTATAGCATATGAGACGTCTCGTTCTTTGTCAGAGGACGAGTGGATGATGCTTTTGGATGATGATACGTGTCTTACAGAAAACTATCTACTAGCCTTATTTTCCGAGTTAGAAAGTGAAGGAAGGGACAGTGACATCGTTGCTTATTGTGCGACAATATATGATGGTGAGGCACAAATTTCTCCCACAGCAAGTGAAACTTTAGATATGCTACTCTACCCAAGAGAAGCAGGTACCTACCACCAAGATATTTCTGGAATATCCAGTACACTAACCTTGAACAGGTCTTTTCTTGAAAAGATCGGTGGCTTTACAAAAGAGTTCCCACTGGACTACCTTGATCATTGGCTCTTTTCAAAAATAATTTCGAGTCATAAGAAGGTAAAAGTACTACAATGTAAACTGAGCCATCAACTTTCTGTTCAAGATTTGACCAGTCTATCGGAGGGAAGATTTTATAGTATTTTTAGTAGCGAGTATAGATTTTATAAAATCTACAAGCCATACTTGCTCTGTCAACTTAAACGAAAATATGGTAAAATGATTATTAAAGGTTTCTTGAAAAAAGATTCTGGAATCAGATGGAGCATTTTGCTTAAATTAATATTAAGCAGATAGCGAATAACCATTAGAAAAGAGTTTGAATAGTGTATGTTCGATAATCCCTACAATTATATTTTGTTAATGGTTAACATCGTGCATCCTAGGAAAAGAAAATGAAAAAAGTTTTACTTATTATCCCCGCTTATAATGAAGAAGAAAGTATTGAACACACTATTAATTCCATTCGTACATTTATTTCAAATAATGAATTGAAATTTAAAACGGACTACCTTGTAGTTAATGATGGATCAAAAGACCAAACTTATCAGCTTGTACGAAAAATGAATGTTGATATAATCAATCTCCGTACCAATCTTGGATTGTCAGGCGGTTTTATGGCAGGCATGAAATATGCAGCTCGACATAATTATGATTTCGCTATCCAATTCGATGCGGATGGTCAGCATCTTCCAGATTATATTCCAGCAATGGTAGAAGAAGCAGAGAAAGGCGCTAATGTTGTTATTGGTAGTCGATTTGTGACGGAGAAGCGTCCCAATAGTTTACGTATGATAGGAAATACACTGATTTCTACCGCAATAAAATTAACTACAGGCCAAATAGTCAATGATCCAACAAGTGGTATGCGTTTATTTGATAAACAATCAATTGAATTTTATACTACAAGCGCCAATATGACTCCTGAGCCGGAAACTGTAAGTTATTTTATTAAAAAAGGTTTTTCGGTGGTAGAGGCACAGGTAAAAATGCAGGAGCGATTAGCAGGTGAAAGTTATCTTAACCTTCGCCGTAGTATCCAATATATGATACGAGTGGCGATTTCAATTTTAATTCTTCAACCATTTAGAAAGTGAGCGGACAATGACTCTTACATTACGTATTATTCTAATTATAGGTTCATTCTTAACTACTTATTATGTAGCGAGAAAGGTTCGTAAAGGGCAGATTGAGATTAATCACTCATTGTTTTGGGTGCTTTTTTCGCTATTTTTACTAATTACAAGTATTTTTCCACAATATCTCGGAATAATCACACACTTAGCTGGTGTTTATTCACAAAGTAATATGGTATTTCTTGTTATTATCTTTGTTTTGCTTTTCAAGTTATTCCTGAATTCAATCACTATGAGTAAGCTAGAAGAAAAAATTGAGAATATTGTGCAAGAAATTGCTTTAAAAGAATTAGAGGATGAGAAAAATGATAAAAAATAATAGTATTCTAATCACAGGTGGAGCGGGGTTTATTGGCTCGTCTTTAGCGAATAAACTTCTTCCTGATAACAAAATAGTTGTTATTGATGATCTTTCGATGGGGTCCTTTTCTAACCTGGATGATTCAAAAAGCTTAACAAAAATAGAGGGATCTGTAACGGATAAGTCTTTACTTGAGAGGGTGTTTGAAGAAAATGATTTTGACTATGTCTTCCATTTAGCAGCAGTAGCCTCTGTGGCAGATTCGGTTGCACGTCCGTATGAAACACATCAGGTTAATTTTGATAGCACAATGATGATTTTAGAAATTCTTCGAGAAAACAAAAAATCATTGAAACGATTGGTTTTTTCTTCAAGTGCAGCAGTTTATGGTGATGAGCCGACTCTTCCAAAGCAAGAAGAGAGTATCATTCGCCCCTTAACCCCTTATGCGGTTGATAAGTTTGCTTCAGAAAAAATGGCAATGGTTTACAATGATCTTTATAAAGTTCCGGCAAGTGCGACACGATTTTTCAATGTCTATGGTCCAAAACAAAATCCAAACTCCCCTTACTCCGGTTTTATTTCGATTTTAGTTGATCGTTTGAAAAACCAAAAACCTTTAAAAATTTTTGGTGATGGTGAGCAAGCCCGTGATTTTGTTTATATTGATGATGTTCTACAAGCATTGCTTCTTATTGCGACATCGGATCAATCGTTAGGGCAAGTGTATAATGTGGGAACAGGAACAAAAACAACTCTTAACGATTTGATTCACTTGGCTCAAAGAAACTTAAACAAGGAACTAGATATAGAATACGTGGCACCAAGAGAAGGTGATATTAAGCTTTCAATTAGCAGTATTCAAAAATTAAAGAAAATAGGGTATAGTCCAAAGTATAATCTTGAGAGTGGCATGAAAGAGTACTTAGATTATGAATTTCATAAATGAAAAACGATTTTAAATCAGGAATATTTTTCACAGCAATTGCTCAATATAGTACCGTAGTTGTCCAACTTGTCCTTAATATGGTCCTTTCCCGCTTATTGACACCTGAGCAAATAGGGATTGTAACTACAGTACAGGTATTAATTTTGTTTTTTCAACTGTTAACTGGTACAGCTATATCACCTGCAATTGTGCAAAACAAAGAGTTAAAAGATGAAGATTATGGAGTGATTTTTAATTACACAATCTTAATTGGTGTGATTGCATCGCTGTTTTTTGGTATTGTTGGTGGGTTTACACTATCAACAATTTTTAATAATTCTATCTATATTCCTATATGTTGGTCAATGTCACTTATTATTCTGACTTCTGCAATGAATCAGGTTCCAAATGGTATTCTCAGCAAGGAAAAACGATTTAAGGCAATTAGTCTTCGATTAGCTAGTGCAAGTGTGCTTAGTGGAGTAATGGGTATTGCTTTAGCATTCCTGCACGCAGGAATATATTCACTGGTAATCACCTTTACGATGATTGAAACAATTATTCTCGTGTTGAATTTACGACTGGTAGACATTAAGTTTACAAGATCAATGCATCTTGAACCAATGAAGAAAATTTTTTCTTTTGTAAAGCATCAAACGAGCTTCCTTTTACTAAACTACTTTTATCGTAACTTCGACAATTTACTTGTCAGTAAGTTTTTTGGTGCAAAACCCTTAGGAAATTATTCAAGAAGTTATCAATTACTTTCACTTCCAATAACTGTATTTCTAAGTGTTGTCAACCCTGTGTTACAACCAATATTGGCAGAACACGAAAAAAATATCCCTTTAATCAGAGATACTTATTTAAAAATTAGCCAAATCCTAGCTTTCATTGCTATTCCTGTGTCTGTTTTCTTTTCACTTAATGCTGAACCAATCATTTACTTATTGTTTGGTAACCAATGGGGTGGAGCAGTCGTTCCTTTGAAATATTTAAGTTTAAGTATTTGGGCACAGATGTTAGCACAGATGATGCCAGCCATATGGCAAGCTAGAAATCTTGTGAGAATCCAATCATTTAATGGATTAGTTTCTTTAGGAACAATTTGTATAAGCATTATAGTTGGAATTTCCTTTGGTTCAATAGATACTGTGGCAATCGCAGTTTCGATTTCCTATATAATAAATTTTGTTATTTCAGGAAGTCTATTGATGACCCGTGCACTAGAAGGGCATCTTAGCTCGATTATTCGCAATCTAATAAAGCCTTTCCTACTTGGAATATTACTTTATGCAGTTTTATATTTCACACAAGATTTTACTAATATTTTAAATTCTTTTGTTACCCTCCTTGTGAGAGGAAGTATTTGGCTAGTTTTAAGCGTAGTTTTCTTATACTTCTCTGGTGATTTGAAAAATATAAAACAATTGGTGAAAAATAATGAATAAAACAGTTGCGATTTTTAATGGATATTACCTGCCTCATTTGGGGGGTGTCGAACGCTATACCTACAATGTAAGTAAAAAGCTGCAAGAGCGGGGATATAATGTCATCATAGTAACGACTCAGCATAGTGATGATTTGCTTAACGAAGAGATACAAGATGGAATAAAAATTTATCGTCTTCCTGTAAAAAATATTTGGAAAAACAGATATCCATTTTTGAAAAAAAATGCCTTATATCATTCTTTAATAAAGAAAATTTCAGATGAACCTATTGATTATTATATTGCCAATACGCGCTTTCATCTACCTGCCTTACTGGGTACTGAATTGGCAAAGAAAAAAGGAAAAGAAGCGATTGTTATCGAACATGGTTCTTCTTACCTTACGCTGAACCAATCAGCTTTAGATTTCTTTTTACAGAAAATTGAGCATTGGTTAATTAAAAAAGTAAAGAAAAATACTTCTCTTTTTTATGGTGTATCCAACGAGGCTTCCGAATGGTTAAAAAACTTTAACATATCTGCCAAAGGTACACTGCCGAATGCAGTCTCCATTGATGAATATAATAATCAAAAAATAGAAAAAGTTCAAGATAAAGTTGTTATTTCTTATGCTGGACGATTGTTTCCACAGATGAAGGGGGTTGAAATTCTTCTCTCTGCTTTTGAAAAGCTTTCAAAAGAGAGAGAAGATTTGGAACTAATCATTGCTGGTGATGGCCCACTTTTAAAAGATGTTCAGACACAATATCAGCAAGAAAATATCACTTTTTTAGGACGTCTTCCTTATGAAAAAGTATTAGAATTAGACGCAAAATCAGATATTTTTGTACTAATGTCTCGTAGCGAAGGTTTTGCTACAGCGATGTTAGAAGCAGCAATGTTAGAAAACGTTGTAATCGCAACTCCAACTGTTGGTGGGGCACGAGATATTATGCCGGATGAAAGTTATGGTTTCATTATTGAAAACAGTGAAACTGCCTTACTTCAGACACTGAAAAATCTCATCGCAGATAAAGAAAAAATGAGACGTATACAGAAAAAAGTATCTAAGAATGTAGTAGAAAACTTTACATGGGAGCAATCAACCGATAGTTTCGTAAAAGTTTTCAAAGAATTGGACGAGAAAAAATGAAAGAGATAACTCAAGAAGAACTTCGAGAAATACAGCTTGATCAATTGACTTATATTGATGCTATTTGTCGAGAAAATGGTATTGAATATACTTTAGCTGGTGGTTCTTTGATTGGAGCCATTCGCCATGGAGGTTATATTCCTTGGGATGACGATATTGATATTGAGCTTACAAGATCAAACTATGAACGTCTCATTAAGATTTTGATTGAAAAACTTCCAGATGATAAGTACGCTTTGCTTCATTATAAAGTAAGAGAAACCTACCTTCCTTTTGCAAAGTTATATGATACACGTACAACATTTGAGAGTAAAATCGATAATTTGAATAGAGGCACGGGAGTCTTTTTAGATATTTTTCCGATGGATATCTTGCCAGATGATGCGAAAGAACGGAAGAGTTTTAAAAAAGAGTTTTTGAAAAAAGCTATCCAATTAACAGCTTCTAATCCTCATGGCTTAGACTTTACCAGTGCAAGTAAGAAACTTTATGTTTGGGGTAAGTTAGTTTTATGGATGCCCCAACATCTCAAATATCGTGGACAATACCGCACTTTAGCTGAACAATTAGATATCTTCATGCAGAAATATAATGACACGGATAATAGTTTAATCTCTTATCTTTATACGGGTTATAAAAATGCAATTTTTCCAAAAAGTATATGGGAAGAGTATGAAGATGTAAAATTTGAGCACTTGGTTTCTCGTAAACTGAAGAATCATGATGCTTATCTCTCACGTCAGTATGGTGATTATATGAAGCTACCTCCCGAAAATGAGAGAGTGAATCATGACTATTATAAGTGGTTTTGGAAGTAGAAAAAAGACGCGCTGATTTAGAAGGAATATAAGTTTCATAAAGAAATGAAAGTATGTAAGAAGATATGGGGAGTAAAGGTAGCAGAATAAGTATGGATAATTCTTTAACAATCATTACACCAACTTATAATAGGGCTTATACACTAGAAGCTCTTTATCATAGTCTAATTCAGCAAACTGATTTAGATTTTTTGTGGCTAGTTGTTGATGATGGGAGTACAGATTCTACTAAGGAACTGATTAGTCAGTTTATTGAACAAAATATAATAAAAATTCGATATATCAAGCAGAAGAATCAAGGTAAGCATATAGCTTGGAATACGGGGGTGTCTAATGCTAACACCGCTATTTCATTTATTTTAGATAGTGATGATACCTTGGTAAAAGAAGCTGTTGAAATCATTAAAAGTGACTGGAAGCTTGCACAGAAAGATGATCTGATAGGAATAGCCTACCTCTGGGGAGCAGGGAACAGAGAAAAGGTTGTGGGGAAAGAGTTTCCTAAAAATTACATGATTGATACTTTAAACAATGTTAAATACAATCTTGGTATTGGTGGCGATAAGGCAATTGCATACGACACAGAAAAGTTAAAAAGTGTACCTTTCCCGCAAATACCTGGTGAAAGATTTTTAAGTGAAGGTGTCGTATGGAAACAACTTTCCCATAAAGGAAAGATGCTGTTTATAAATAAAATTATATATATCGCAAACTATGCAGAAGATGGTCTAACAAAAAGTGGATCCCGAGTATTACTTATTAAAAATCCTATAGGATTGATGTTGAATTGTAAGCTAACAATGACGAAAGAGTTTACATTAAAGGTGAGAGTGAAGTTTGGTTTATTATATATAGCCTATGGTTTTTTTGCGAAAAAAAGAGTTGGAGAAATTATTTCAGAGAGTGGTCAAGTAGCTTTAATTGCTCCGTTGATTCCTTTTGGTTGGATAATCTACATAATATGGTGTCATAAATATAAAGATAAACTTGTAAAATGATTCAGTATACGATATTAGAAAGAATTAGACTTTTGGAGTAAAAACTGTTTAATGTCTAGTTATAATCTATATTGTATTGAAAAAACATGTGAAAGGTATAGTTTACTCGGCTAGTACAAGATGATAGGTAGATGGTCTATCTTTTCTGTGTAAGAAAGTCTTCTGCTTAGATATTAATTTTAGCTGTGGGGTTATTTCATAAATACCGGGGACTTTAAATTTTAAGTATAGTAAAATGAAAGGAAAAAGAATGAAAACAGTCTTAGTTGCAGGAACATTTGATAT
>CAACWI010000229.1_pt1 | contig 16991 bp, 19 predicted proteins | sample 2275591 | NCBI WGS metagenome assembly CAACWI01 (sample SAMEA5312452, study PRJEB27640) | indoor metagenome | biome: indoor environment; feature: uncontrolled; material: polymer tiles stone | place: Germany | collected 2014-07-07
CTCTTCCACGATTAAGGGCATGGAGACCCTTCGAGGAATATATAAAAAGAACCGAAGAAATGGAACGCTCTTCGGCTTTTCGGTGTCTACTGAAATCAAGGTATTAATGGGAATACCAGCCTAAGATATTCTGAGTTCAGAGAGGGCTCGTTTGATTTTCAAACTTCGCAACAGAACCCTTTTTTGATTTTGATTACAGTTTTTTCAGAGTAATTAAAAATTTGCATTAATGATTTATTTGAATATTTAAAATAGATATTATTCTCTTCATCAACCCATTCATTTTTAATTGATAGCTCTAGTTTATCTTTTAAAAGCATATATGCTATTTTCGCATCAGAACTCAATTTATTGTATTGTTCTCCATAAACTAAAACCTTTGGAAATTGAAAAAACAAAGTACCATAAATATCATTTGGTTTGTAGAACTTAAAATTATTTTGTGTCATAAAGATGTAGCCTTTCACTTGGAAAATAAAAAATGGACTGGTAGTCTTTTGCTACTTAGTCCATTACATCTTTATTCTTTAAATTATTCGGTAATTAATTAGCATAATAGTGTTGTAAAAACAATATTATTTTGGTATAATTGTAGAATAATTAAAGATTGAAATGTGTATCTAACCTTTTCCGCCAAGTCAAGATTAGATAGGCTAAGTAGTTCGCATTAACTACTAACTAATAAAATTCGTCTAGTTGTTTCCAGCAACTAGTCTTTTTTTATCTTTTTTTTCCCGATTCAATTTTTTATTATTAAAATTATTCTATCACATTGTCGTTAGATATGCAATTTCATAAAAATTTTTAAAAGTTGCAAGATAAATATATTACAACAATAACATAAGTATATTATAAATATAATATACTTATGTTTTGACTTTGTTAGTATTTATGATATAATATACTTATAGTATAAACATAATATAAATATATTGTAAACAGAAAAGGAAATGCCATGAAAATTATTAGCGTATCAGCAGTAAAAGGCGGAGTTGGTAAAACAACAATTACTTTCAATTATGGAGAGTGGTTATCAAGACAAGGATACAAAGTTCTTATAATTGACACTGACCACCAATGCAGTTTAAGTCAAACATATAATTTATTTACAAATGAAAATACAATTTACAATGCTTTTATGAATGAAGAAGTAGAAATTCATAAAATACATGATAATTTGAGCATCATCCCTGCTTCTCCAATGTTAGATGAATTAGAAGTAGAACTAAGTTCAAAGCATAATAAAGACTTATTATTAATGATGTGGCTTCAAGATAATGTTGATAGAATTAAAGAATTTGATTTTATACTTATTGATTGCCATCCAGATTTTCAAACCGTTACAAAAAATGCAATTGCTGTTAGTCATTATATTTTAAGTCCAATAGAACCTAGCCAATACGGATATATGTCAAAAAGTTTGTTGATTGAACGCCTTCAAAATTTTAAAGATGAGGTTATTGATGCACGGACACGGGAAACATATATCACAGCAATACCATATTTTGTTGGAAATAGAATAAGACATAATACTAAGTCATCAAGAGAGTTCTCTGAAAAAATATCACAAGATAAAGGAACTATTGCTATGATTCCAGAGAAAGAATTATTTAACCGTTCGACACTTGACGGAGTTCCCTTAGTTGAAATGGAAAAAGATAAAGATGTTTTCAACAGTAATAAAGCTTTTTATGAAAAATTAAATTTTGCATTTAATGAAATAACTAATAAAATAAAAGCATAACTACAATTCTAAGATAATATAAACATAGTTTAGATATAATATAATTCCATTTGCATTATATCGTAAATATGTTGTAGATATAAATATATTGTAAATATAATTAAGCTATAATAGTTAAGAAAGTGAGAAAAAATGGCATTTGATGTAGATGATAAAAAAGTAAAAACAGTGTTATCAAACAGTTCTTTAGCTAAGTCAAAAGTGGAACTCCCTAAAAAAATTGAATCAGAAGAAAATAAAAAATCATATTCATTTACTTTGGAACCTTCTGTAAAAGAAGGCCTTGAAAAATTGGCAGAAAAACAAAATTATAAAAATACATCCCAATTTCTGAATGATTTAATTAAACTATATCTATAATGAATACAAAAACTCATGTTTATAAATAATGACGTTAAGTCAAGTTTTTAGAGTAACAAACGTAAAATTTCTTGCAGTTTAAAGTTTGAAACCCATACCTTCACTTGCATTCATAGGTTGTGTTCTATATAATATACTAATATAGTATAGAAAATAAAAAAAACACCAAATTGGTTTAACTTAAGCAAGTTTTGATTTAATTTTTCAGAAAAATTAGGGTTTTTCTTACAGAATTTAATAAAAAGAGGGGTTATATTTATGAATGATTTATTTTACCACCGGCTAAAGGAACTAGTTGAATCAAGTGGTAAATCTGCAAATCAAATAGAGAGGGAATTGGGTTACCCTAGAAATTCTTTGAATAATTATAAGTTAGGAGGAGAACCCTCTGGGACAAGATTAATAGGACTATCGGAGTATTTTAATGTGTCTCCAAAATATCTGATGGGTATAATTGATGAGCCTAATGACAGTTCTGCAATTAATCTTTTTAAAACTCTAACTCAAGAAGAGAAAAAAGAAATGTTTATAATTTGTCAAAAATGGCTTTTTTTAGAATATCAAATAGAGTTATAACAATAATAAATTTAGGGAGTTTTTCTTATTAATATGATGAAAAAAGGAATTTTTGTAATTACTATAGTGATATCTATAGCATTGATAATTGGAGGTTTTTATAGTTATAATTCTAGGATAAATAATCTTTCAAAAGCTGATAAAGGAAAAGAAGTTGTAAAAAATAGCAGTGAAAAAAATCAGATAGACCTTACCTATAAAAAGTATTATAAAAATTTACCAAAATCAGTTCAAAATAAAATAGATGATATTTCATCCAAAAATAAAGAAGTTACTTTAACTTGTATTTGGCAATCTGATTCAGTTATTTCTGAACAATTTCAACAAAACTTACAAAAATATTATGGAAATAAGTTTTGGAACATCAAAAATATCACTTACAATGGCGAAACTAGTGAACAATTATTGGCTGAAAAAGTTGAAAACCAAGTATTAGCCACTAATCCTGATGTTGTTTTATATGAAGCTCCACTTTTTAACGATAACCAAAATATTGAAGCAACAGCCTCACGGACTAGTAATGAGCAACTTATAACAAATTTGGCTAGTGCAGGAGCGGAGGTAATAGTTCAACCCTCTCCACCGATTTATGGTGGTGTTGTATACCCCGTACAAGAAGAACAATTTAAACAATCTTTATCTACAAAGTATCCCTATATAGACTACTGGGCTAGTTACCCAGACAAAAATTCTGATGAAATGAAGGGGCTATTTGTTGATGATGGAGTATATAGAACATTAAATGATTCGGGGAATAAGGTTTGGCTAGATTATATTACTAAATATTTTACAGCAAACTAATTAAGTTATAAATAACAATTATTAAATATTGGAGAAGAAATGCAGGAAACACAGGAACAAACGATTGATTTAAGAGGGATTTTTAAAATTATTCGCAAAAGGTTAGGTTTAATATTATTTAGTGCTTTAATAGTCACAATATTAGGGAGCATCTACACATTTTTTATAGCCTCCCCAGTTTACACAGCCTCAACTCAACTTGTCGTTAAACTACCAAATTCGGATAATTCAGCAGCCTACGCTGGACAAGTGACCGGGAATATTCAAATGGCGAACACAATTAACCAAGTTATTGTTAGTCCAGTCATTTTAGATAAAGTTCAAAGTAATTTAAATCTATCTGATGACGCTTTCCAAAAACAAGTTACAGCAGCAAATCAAACAAATTCACAAGTTATTACGCTTACTGTTAAATATTCTAATCCTTATGTTGCTCAAAAGATTGCAGACGAGACTGCTAAAATATTTAGTTCAGACGCAGCAAAACTATTGAATGTTACTAACGTTAATATTCTATCCAAAGCAAAAGCTCAAACAACACCAATTAGTCCTAAACCTAAATTGTATTTAGCGATATCTGTTATAGTCGGACTAGTTTTAGGTTTAGCCATTGCTTTATTGAAGGAATTGTTTGATAACAAAATTAATAAAGAAGAAGATATTGAAGCTCTGGGGCTCACGGTTCTTGGTGTAACAACCTATGCTCAAATGAGTGATTTTAATAAGAATACAAATAAAAATGGCATGCAATCGGGAACTAAGTCAAGTCCGCCTAGCGACCCTAAAGTAAATAGATCATCAAAAAGGAATAAAAGATAGGAGTTCAGGATGGCTAAAAATAAAAGAAGCATAGACAACAATCGTTATATTATTACCAGTGTCAATCCTCAATCACCTATTTCTGAACAATATCGTACGATTCGTACGACCATTGATTTTAAAATGGCGGATCAAGGGATTAAAAGTTTTCTAGTAACATCTTCAGAAGCAGCTGCAGGTAAATCAACCGCGAGTGCTAATATAGCTGTTGCATTTGCACAACAAGGTAAAAAAGTACTTTTAATTGATGGCGATCTTCGTAAACCGACTGTTAACATTACTTTTAAAGTACAAAATAGAGTAGGGTTAACCAATATTTTAATGCATCAATCTTCGATTGAAGATGCCATACAAGGGACAAGACTTTCTGAAAATCTTACAATAATTACCTCTGGTCCAATTCCACCTAATCCATCGGAATTATTAGCATCTAGTGCAATGAAAGATTTGATTGACTCTGTGTCCGATTTCTTTGATGTTGTTTTGATTGATACTCCACCTCTCTCTGCAGTTACTGATGCTCAAATTTTGAGTAGTTATGTAGGAGGAGTGGTTCTTGTTGTACGTGCCTATGAAACAAAAAAAGAGAGTTTAGCAAAAACAAAAAAAATACTGGAACAAGTTAATGCAAATATATTAGGAGTTGTTTTGCATGGGGTAGACTCTTCTGAGTCACCGTCGTATTACTACTACGGAGTAGAGTAATTGGAATAAACTTGAATCAAATAAAAGACAGAAATTTGTAGAAGAGGAGAGCAAATGATTGATATTCATTGCCATATTTTACCGGGGATAGATGATGGAGCTAAAACTTCTGGAGATACTCTGACAATGCTGAAATCAGCAATTGACGAAGGGATAACAACTATCACTGCGACTCCTCATCATAATCCTCAATTTAATAATGAATCACCGCTTATTTTGAAAAAAGTTAAGGAAGTTCAAAATATCATTGACGAACATCAATTACCAATTGAAGTTTTACCCGGACAAGAGGTGAGAATATATGGTGATTTATTAAAAGAATTTTCTGAAGGAAAGTTACTGACAGCAGCAGGCACTTCAAGTTATATATTGATTGAATTTCCATCAAATCATGTGCCAGCTTATGCTAAAGAACTTTTTTATAATATTCAATTGGAGGGACTTCAACCTATTTTGGTCCACCCTGAGCGTAATAGTGGAATCATTGAGAACCCTGATATATTATTTGATTTTATTGAACAAGGAGTACTAAGTCAGATAACTGCTTCAAGTGTTACTGGTCATTTTGGTAAAAAAATACAAAAGCTGTCATTTAAAATGATAGAAAACCATCTTACGCATTTTGTTGCATCAGATGCGCATAATGTGACGTCACGTGCATTTAAGATGAAGGAAGCATTTGAAATTATTGAAGATAGTTATGGTTCTGGTGTATCACGAATGTTTCAAAATAATGCAGAGTCAGTGATTTTAAACGAAAGCTTTTATCAAGAAAAACCAACAAAGATCAAAACAAAGAAATTTTTAGGATTATTTTAAAGGGATTAAATGGAGTAAATAATGGAAGTTTTTGAGGATGCCTCATCACCTGAATCGGAAGAACACAAATTAGTAGTATTAAAAAAATTTTCTTATGGAGAGCTGATTATAAAAAGAGGGATTGATATTTTAGGGGGATTAGTGGGTTCAGGTTTATTTCTTATTGCGGCTGCATTGCTTTATGTCCCTTACAAAATGAGCTCAAAAAAAGATCAAGGGCCAATGTTCTATAAACAAAAACGGTATGGAAAAAACGGGAAAATTTTTTATATTTTGAAATTTAGGACAATGATAGATAATGCTGAGCATTATCTAGAGCTCCATCCAGAAATTAAAGCTGCCTACCATGCCAATGGCAACAAATTAGAAAATGATCCACGGGTAACGAAGATTGGGTCATTTATCAGGCGACACTCAATTGATGAGTTACCACAATTTATCAATGTTCTTAAAGGGGATATGGCATTGGTTGGCCCAAGACCAATTTTGCTTTTTGAAGCGAAAGAATATGGGGAGCGCCTCTCTTACTTACTCATGTGTAAACCTGGAATTACTGGTTATTGGACAACACATGGTCGAAGTAAAGTTTTTTTTCCTCAACGAGCAGATTTAGAACTCTATTATCTCCAGTACCATAGCACCAAAAATGATATCAAGCTTCTAGTACTCACAATTGTACAAAGTATTAACGGATCGGACGCATATTAAAAAATGAAAATAGCATTAGTAGGTTCCAGCGGTGGCCATTTGACACACCTGTATTTGTTAAAAAAGTTTTGGGAAAACGAAGATAGATTTTGGGTCACATTTGATAAAACAGATGCAAAATCTATATTGAAAGAAGAAAGATTTTATCCTTGTTATTATCCCACAAATAGAAATGTAAAAAACACGATAAAAAATACTATTCTTGCATTTAAAATACTTAGAAAAGAAAAACCAGATTTGATTATTTCGAGTGGTGCTGCGGTAGCCGTTCCTTTTTTTTGGTTAGGTAAACTATTCGGTGCCAAGACAGTCTATATTGAAATATTTGACCGGATCGATAAACCAACCTTAACAGGAAAATTAGTTTATCCAGTTACTGATAAGTTTATAGTTCAATGGGAAGAGTTAAAAAAAGTTTACCCTAAAGCAATTAATTTAGGAGGAATTTTCTAATGATTTTTGTAACTGTTGGAACTCACGAACAACCATTTAATCGACTCATTCAAAAAATTGATGAACTTGTACGCGATGGTGAAATCGAAGACGATGTATTCATGCAAATTGGGTACTCAACTTATGAACCCAAATATACTAAATGGGAAAAGGTTATTGGATATGAGACTATGGAAAGATGTATGAATGAAGCGAGTACGATTATTACTCATGGCGGACCATCTACCTATATGCAAGTATTACAACTAGGTAAAATTCCGATAGTTGTTCCACGGCAAATGAAATTTGATGAGCATATAAATGATCATCAACTTTGGGTAAGTAAACAGGTTGTGAAAAAGGGATACTCATTGATTTTGTGCGAAGATGTTGAAGACATTCTCGAAAATATTATTAGTTCCAAAATTTCAGATACCTTACAAAAAAATGTAAATCACAACACTGAATTTATAAAATTATTCAGTGCTGAAATTAACCATCTATTTATAAAAAGTGAGAAGATATGATACCAAAAGTAATACACTATTGCTGGTTCGGAGGGCAACCTTTACCAGAATCTGCGCTAAAATGTATTGAAAGTTGGAGAAGGTTTTGTCCAGATTATGAAATAAAACAATGGTCTGAGGAAAACTATGATGTAAATAAAATTCAATATATTAAGGAAGCATATCAAGAAAAAAAATTTGCTTTTGTAACAGATGTTGCTCGGCTCGATATAATTTGGAGTGAAGGCGGTATATATCTTGACACGGATGTAGAGCTTATAAAATCTCTTGATGAATTGCTGTATAATAGTTTATATTTAGGAATGGAAAGAGCTGGTAGAGTAGCTACGGGTTTAGGGTTTGGAGCTGAAGTAAATCATCCAATTGTGAGAGCTAATTTAGAATTGTATACTAATATTCCTTTTTCAGGCAATGATAATATAACTTGTGTGACCTATACGACGAATCTTTTGAAAAAATATGGTCTAAAAAACAACAATGAAATTCAACATATAGATAACGCAATAATTTTACCTACTGAATATTTATGTCCTCTAAGTTTTGAAACAAATCGATTAAAAATAACGGAAAATACTTACTCCATCCATCACTATGATATGAGTTGGAAAGATAAGAGAGATAAATTTTTAAGACTTAAAATACAACTTAGAAAATGGGTAGGGGATGATTTTTATGAAAAAGTTATTAAAAGAATTGGAAAATACTTATCATGAATAAAATAACCATGACAAGAGAGATGAGAGTGGTTGCCTTATGTGTCGCAATTTTAGAATATTTAAATAATACAGGATTAATTGCGTCTTCAGTATACTCTTTTAGCATGGCGAGTACAATCCTCTTATCCTATATCTTATTCTGTAAAAAAAGAAAAGGATTTTCTTTAAAGGAGATTATAGTGCTACTAATTTCCTTTATTTTTGTAGTTTTAAATCGTGACCCTAGTAATTTCAGCCTAGGTTTAATGTGGATACTCTATTTTATGTTAAGTAAGTCGGAAATAGATTTAAAAAAAGTGATGAAAACATTTTTTGTTACCTCTAGTGTTTGTTTTATTTTGACAATAGTACTTTATTTAATAATGTCTCTTAATAAAAGCGCTGATATGATAATGTGGCGTGGAGATGCTTTTATAAATCGTATGAGTTTAGGATTTATCCAACCGAATTTTGCAATGATGAGCTTTTTAGGTATAGCGATAGCCTTATTATATTTGAGTACTGAAAGACAAAGAATAACTATAATTTTCATTGCCATTGTAACTTTTATTATATTTTACTTTACTCAATCAAGAACTTCAGGATATATCTTATTTTTTATTTTGAGTATTTTATTTGTTAGTACTAAAAAAACTAAAAAGCAAGTTTCAAATTTTGAAAAAAGGAGCACTACAGTTTTACCACTACTTCTTTTAATCATCTCTTATTCGTTGTTAAAGTTACCTATTAATCAATACCTCAATAGCTTGCTTTCTGGTCGTCTGTCGCTTTATCAAGAGATTTATTCTACATTTGGTATACATTTGATAGGGAATAATGATGTTAAAAATACAATGTTAGATACAGCATATCTTCAAAGTTTGCTAGCAAAAGGAATTTTGTTTACATTGTTTTTATTTGTAACTTTCTTTTTCATATTTTTTCTTAAGAGAAAAACACAAACTAGGTTGCAAAATTTAGTAATTATGATGTACTTTTTAATTGGATTTACAGAAACATCATTTTTTAGGTTTGTAATTTTATTTCCAGTGTTGATAGTAATAATGGATCAGAAAGAGTCTAATAAAGTAATGGAAAAGGAGGCATAGTGAGTATTAATAAAAAAGAGATTGAGGAAGACAAAGTATCCGTTATAGTTCCTGTTTACAATGTAGAGGAGTATATAAGAGAGTGCATCAAATCTATTCAAGTTCAAACATATTCTAATCTTGAAATTATTGTTGTTAATGATGGAACAAAAGATAAATCAATTGAAATTATAAAAGATCTTATTGAAACGGACTCTAGAATACGAGTTATTTCACAACCAAATCAAGGACTATCCGCAGCTCGAAATACGGGGATTGAAAATGCGACTGGTAAGTATGTGGCTATGATTGATTCTGACGACAAAATAAAACCTAACTTTATTGAACATCTTTATACACAAGCAGTTAAATTTGATGCTAATATTGTACGAGGCTCATTTAGAGACTTTGATGGAAATATTCCAGATGGTTGGATTTCCGACTTTACAACAGACCAAAAATTAGGATTAAATGTATTAAACGAATTTTTAGATAATAACACATCATTTGTTGTATGGTCAAGCTTATATAGTACCCATTTCTTAAACACGCATAATTTACGATTCATTCCGGGTATTTTACTCGAAGACGGTGACTTTACAACCCGAGCATATTTAAAAGCTGAAAAAGTTGTTACAACAGATTACATGGACTATCAATATAGAATCCGCCCTGGAAGCATTTTAACATCAAATAATGCAAAACGTATGTCAGAATCTGAAGAAATTGTAATTAGGGAATTTTTGAAAAAAATTTCAATCACAAAAAGTTCTAGAATTCGTAATGTTTTACAAAAAGCTATTTATTCATTTATGCGAGATTGGACTCGGATATTAACAAAGAATCATATAAAACTAAATAAAAATGTAACTTGTTTTGATGAAGCATTACAATCTACAAAATATATCAGAGCGGCTAGACCGTTTAAAGAGCGGCTTAAATTTAATACAAAAGTTGCAATTATTAAAATTAAAAACCTTAAAAAATAAAAAATTACATATTTAGAAAGAGATCCATAACACACACATGTTTAAATCAATTATCAAAAACAACATATCAACTGAAACGTGGGCCGATCTTAGGGCCAAAAAACGACACATGTATTCTCTTTTTAAAAAATCAAAATTAGACCCAAGTCTTAAAAACAAAAACAAAATTTTAATTATCGGAGTTGCTGATTATGAAAACCTTGGAGACCATGCTATTGCTCAAGCTCAAAGAGTATTCTTAGAAAAAGTTATTGCTCAAGGTCATAACCCTCAATATGAAATTGTAGAAGTCCCATTACATACACCTCTGCGTCATATAGAACGCATTATCAATAATGATGATGTTATCTTATTTACAGGTGGTGGGAATCTTGGAACAAAATATGGTTTTTTGAGTGACCTTTATTTACCGATTATTAAAAATTATCCTTCTAATAAAAAATTATTTTTCCCTCAATCATACACATTTAACGAAGACGGAGATAGTGAAAAATTGATGAACACAATTAAATCAATTTTTTCAAAATCTGGAAAAAACCTAACAATCACAGCTCGTGAGTCTAAAAGCGAGAGCCTTTTCAAAGATACCTTCCCCGAGAATAATGTCATTATGACTCCTGATATTGTATTAAGCCTAAATCTTCGTAGCAAATCTAATGAAATAACTCATAAATCTAATGATATAACTTTGATGATGAGATCTGATTTGGAAAAGACAATGGATATAGAATTAGAAAAAATGTTAATATCTAAATTAGAATCTAAATTCAGTATTAATAATACGGATACTGTAACATCCTACGAAATTACTCCAGAAAATCGGTTGAAAGAACTCAACAAGAAATGGGACGAAATCAAACAAAGTAAAGTTGTTATCACAGACCGGCTTCACGGTATGATTTTCTCACAAATTGCAGGAATTCCATGTATCGTGTTCGATAACTATAACAGCAAAATAAAAATGACATGTGAAGATTGGCTCAAGGATGTAGATAATATTATCTTTGTTGATTCACGTAAAGAAATTAACATTGATGATTTCACAACTATGGTGTCAAACCTTATTGGCAAACCCGTTCCCCAATTTGATATTGCCACTAAATATGAACCCTTAGCTGAAACTTTAAAAACGTTTATTAAATAATATATTAACAATGAAAGATAATTTTGAAAACAATACTTAAATCTTTAGCTGGAAATACCCTCATATTTGCAATAGGAAATAGTGTCTCAATTTTGTTAACATTTGTCATGGTACCTTTTTATACCAAAATCCTATCCCCTGCAGATTTTGGTATATCTGATATCCTGACAACTACAACTGCAATGTTAGTTCCTTTAGTATCATTAAATGTATTTTCAGCTATATTTAGATTTGCATTAGATGACGAAAATCATATTGAAATATTCACGAATGGATTACTAATATCCTTGATTGGTGGATTTTTAAGTTTAGTAGTATCTGGAATTTTATCATTATTGGGGATTAAGTATTCCTTTTTAGTTGGTGTCTATTTAGGGATAACCTTATTGTTAAATTTGTTTCAAAATTTCACACGTGGTATAAATAAGGTTAAAAGCTTTGCGATATCTGGAATAATCGCAACACTATCTAATGTATTATCAAACGTTATTTTAATGTGGGTATTTAAATTTGGATTAAATGGATACCTATACTCTTTAATAATTTCTGCATTGATTACAACAATTTTCCTATTTATAAATAATAAACTGTATACTTATATAAGTTTAAATAAAAAATCGTGGTCAAATACAAAAGATCTATTAATATATTCAATACCAATGATACCAAATAGTTTTGCGTGGTGGTTAACAAATGATGCTAATAAATTAATTATTTTGGCGTTTGTAGGGCCTAGTGCTAACGGTATCTTTGCAATTGCCAACAAGATTCCAACAATGGTAACTACCATATTCGGTATGTTTTCAAATGCTTGGCAAATGACAGCAGTAAAGGAAAAAGAAAAAAGCTACACTACTGAGTTATATTCGCTGACATTTAATTTAATGTTTGGAGGAATACTTATTATAAACGCAATTGTAGTGGTTTTAATACAATGGTTTATGGGATTCTATGTCTCAGATAAATTTTATAATGCTTGGAAGCTTGTTCCTATTCTGCTCATGACCTCTTTTTTTTCGAACATGTCTGCTTTTTTTGGTACAACATATCTTGTAGCCAAGAAAACAAAGGGATTATTTACAACAACAATTTGGGGGACTACTATAAATATAGCATTAAGCTTTGTATTAGTACCACTAATAGGAATAAATGGGGCTGCAATATCTGGAGCTGTAGGATTTTTTATTGTTAGTATTTTGAGACTGAAGCAAACTTCTGAATGGATCAAAATACAAATTGAATGGAAGTTACAGGGTATATTAATTTTAGGATATGCAACTTTAACAGTTTTTGAATATATTAATTTTAGCTTAATTATTATCAAAGTCAGTATTATAATGATCATGATGATTTTTTTACTTAGATATATTAAGCGAAATCAAAGTAGAAAAGGTCTATAAACTACAAATATCTTAAGAATGTCTTTTTTGAAAATTAAAACAAATACTTTGGTTAATATTATTAATGCTACAATAAAAAAATCAAAGTATAATTTGTTATTGTAACGAATAGATAAAAGTTTTTTTTAGTTATTCTAAGTATATTTATTAATGGAGGATATCGTGGTACGTAAAAAAAATAAAAAAAAAAATATTTGGACTATAATTATACCTATCTTAATTATTATTACCCTTATAGGAGCAGGGGCTTATGCCTTAAGAGATTCACTTATTCTTACTGATCATACGAAAACAAATAGTTCGGATCAACCGACCAAAACTTCGGCCTCTAATGGTTATGTAGAGAAAAAAGGTGAAGAAGCTGCTGTGGGTAGTATAGCACTTGTAGATGATGTTGGTATACCAGAATGGATTAAGGTTCCCTCGAAGGCAAATCTAGATAAATTTACTGACTTATCTACGAATAATATCACTATTTATCGAATTAACAATCCGAAAGTCTTAAAAACAGTTACCAATCGTACAGATCAACGGATGAAAATGTCAGAAGTTATAGCTAAGTATCCTAATGCTTTGATTATGAATGCTTCCGCTTTTGATATGCAGACAGGACAAGTAGCTGGATTTCAAATTAATAATGGAAAGTTGATTCAAGACTGGAGTCCAGGTAAAACGACTCAATATGCTTTTGTTATTAACAAAGATGGTTCGTGCAAAATTTATGATTCAAGTACATCTGCTTCAACTATTATTAAAAACGGAGGGCAACAAGCCTATGATTTTGGTACTGCAATTATCCGTGATGGTAAAATTCAACCAAGTGATGGCTCAGTAGATTGGAAGATCCATATTTTTATTGCGAATGATAAAGATAATAATCTCTATGCTATCTTGAGTGATACAAATGCAGGTTATGATAATATAATGAAATCAGTGTCAAATTTGAAGCTCCAAAATATGTTATTACTTGATAGTGGTGGCTCAAGTCAACTATCTGTCAATGGTAAAACGATTGTTGCTAGTCAAGATGATCGAGCAGTACCGGATTATATTGTGATGAAATAAAAATAAAAGAACCTTTTGGTCAATGTCATTAAGTTAAGCAAAAATAAAGTGTTGAACTTTTCCTTAGTTCAGCACTTTTTATTTAAGATTCACTAAATTTTAAAAAAAGACAGACGAAAAAATCTTCCTCTAGCTGTTCTAGAAGAAAGGATCTATTATTTCAAGCGATCCGATATAAAAAACCAACAAAGGGTTTAACCTTTAGCTTTCTCTGGTCAGCTCGATTGGGTCTCACTGGAAGGATAAAGTTCTGAATCAAATCCTCCACTGCACACTTGGGGTGTTTGAAATATTCGCGACAAATCGAGAATGCACGAGTATAATTAATTTGATAAAGATATTGCGTTGAGTTTTTCTTTATTTCCACTCCCATTGCAATTTGCATCGAAAAATTATACATAATGAAACGAGCGATAATCTCTTGCTTGATGAGCTCCTTTTTCTTGGCATGAAACCAATTCATACCCAGAGTATATTTAAGCTCCCGAAAAGCTGTTTCAATTCCCCAGCGCAAGTGATATAATTGTTTTAAATCTGCTGTGCTAAATTCATTTGAAGGTAAATTAGTCACGAGTGATTCATAACGCTCTTCTCCAATCTTAATGCGGACAACACGCAAAGACATTGGGTAGAGCATTTTTTGGTGTGGAGGCAATTTGTCAAATTTGGAGGTAGAAGAGAGCAAACGAATATTGGGATTAACTTTCACTTCCTTGGTTTGTAGTCTTGAAAGTTGGAAATGGATGACTTTATCGAATTCTTTGTCTTGCGAAAGCTGCAGGGAGTTAAGGAATCCATTACGAGCTGTTGTATCACTTTCTCGAATCACAAAATAGTGGCCAGCCTCTCTTAAATGTTCATAAACATTGAGAGAACGATAACCTCTGTCCGCAATCAGAATCGAGGGTTCTTCCAGTTGTTCAGCCATTTTAATCAAACTTTTTCGTTCATCATACTCACATTTGTTTTCAATACTGAGCGCTTTAAAGTTGCGATTCAGGAGATCATATAAGGCGTTAACATGAATGAGATTACACGACTTCTCCCCTTGATTGATATAAGTTGTTTCATCATCGCTGTTCAGAGGGATTTTCAAATCTGAACCATCATGAGCAAGCAAGCGATAGCCATGATACAAGTTACAGTGTTTTGGTTCAGGTTGAAATTGATTGAACAATGCAAGAAAAGCATCAGAAGAAATTTTGTCTCGTGCTTGACATAATGCCGAAACTGTAGGGATATGGTGTTGGAAATTGAAGGCTTCAAGAAGTTCTGTTCCTAAACTTTTTGCCTCAAATCCTAGGAGGCACTTTATCACTTGCTTGAAAGTGAAGTGACGCTTACGTGTAAAATCACTTTTGGGATTTTTAATCCATTTATCTTGTTCCGAGGCAATCGTATCAATGGCTTCAAATAATTCATGGCGGACCTGTTTAGCATGAGAAGACATAACAATTCTCCAATTCTTTTTTATGTCTATTATGGAAAATTCAGTGCAAAAAAGCCAACGATAATAATTCGTTGGCTTAACTTAATGACATTGACCTTTTGGTTCTTTTATTTTAGAGATTTTTCAAAAAGGGTTTTGACTGAGTCTAATTCTGTTTGAGAAACTACCTTAGCTCCATTTTCATCTGTTGTATGTAGATTAAGCTTGCTGGTATTCTTTAGAGCCTTATTGTAGCTCATAACGATCGTTTTAGCATCATTGAAACTTATATTGGTTTTAACAGTGTTTGAAAAGGCATAGAGAATTTCGCGATAGTAATTGAAACTTTCAATTCTTTTCATATGAGCAATTTTTTGAATATTTCCGTAGAGTTCCATTGAGACATTTTGAATCCGAGTGATTGAAGCATCCAAATCAGTATCGTCAATTTGTGTCATATAGGCTTGTACTTGATCAGCAGTTTGTAAATTAACAGTTCCTTGTTTAAACTCATAACCTTCAGCATTGAACGCCTTTGGATTTTGCATGGTGATTCCACCAGTGGCCTGTACAAGTGATCCCATTTTATTGACATCGATCTGAATTACTTTGTTAATGGACACATTCAATAGGTCTTTAACCATCTGGAAAATTCCATCATCTCCATTCGTATTGTAAACTTCAGTGATTGTTTTTTGATTAGGCATTGTCGCAAAAACTGGGAAGTTCATGAAAGTAGTTTGATTTGTCTTTACATTCGTTGAAGCTAAAACAGTAGCATAAGCTGTATTTTTAGAATTATTTTTACCAGTTGCAATGATAAGTGTGGTGAATGTTTTAGACTTTTTTAAGTCGATACTTGTTGTTTTAGGGAAATTTTCATATGATGTTGAAAATGTTGATTCAACATTTCTATAAGCGGCGTAGGCTATAGAAGCAACAGCGATAATTACTAATACAAAAATAATTGAAATAACTTTTAGTACTGTGTGTTTTTTCTTACGATAATGACGCCTCTTTTTTTGATTCATGGTATCTCCATATATATTAAATACCTTAAATTATACCATATTTAATAACAAATTTAAATGTAAGAATAGTGATGTTACCTTAAAGCTTAGAGGTGTATTGTATAATTTAGACAAAGGACAAAATCATGCAAAAGAATTTAAAGAAACCTTTATCGATTTCTACCATTCTGGGCAAATTCATCACTCAGCTTTCTAAAAAATACAACGTGACTCATTCAACGATTTATAAATCGATTGACCTCTAATGTCCAATGAAGAATCACTCTCAAAGGCTGATGCTCTAGAATTTAAAATATGATATCTCAAATCCAATCAATTTTTAAAAATAAACGCTTAAAAAATATATTAGAATTGTACATTCTTTTCTATAAGAATTGGATTGAACGTCAATGAACCCTGTTGGTTAATTTTTTATAATTGAAGTAAGATAATACAGTTATTTTTTATTGGAAAATGAACTTATAATGTTTTAAAATTTTTATAGTATGACGTTAAGTCAAGTTTTTAGAGTAACAAACGTAGAATTTTAATCTATTTATTTTAAGCACTTACCTTTTCAAATTGATTAGGTGTAAGATACCCTAAACTTTGATGGATTCGTTTTGAATTATAAAAGGCTTCGATGTACCAGAAAATACTCTGATAGGCTTCTTCAAAGT
>CAACWI010000166.1_pt1 | contig 15998 bp, 15 predicted proteins | sample 2275591 | NCBI WGS metagenome assembly CAACWI01 (sample SAMEA5312452, study PRJEB27640) | indoor metagenome | biome: indoor environment; feature: uncontrolled; material: polymer tiles stone | place: Germany | collected 2014-07-07
GTTCCAACTGTTTCGATGAAACGACCATCACGTGGTGCACGTGATGGTCGTTTCATCGAAACAGTTGGAACATATAACCCATTAGTAGCTGAAAATCAAGTTACACTTAAAGAAGACCGTATTCTTGACTGGATGTCAAAAGGAGCTCAACCTTCTGATACAGTACGTAACCTTCTTTCAAAAGCTGGAGTTATGACTAAATTCCACGATCAAAAATTCTCAAAATAATAAAAGCCTATGGATACCATTGAAAATCTTATTATCGCCATTGTGAAACCTTTGATTTCACATCCAGACAATCTTACCATCAAAATTGAAGATACTCCAGAATTTCTAGAATATCATCTTGACTTGGATGCTCAAGACATCGGTCGTGTAATCGGGAAAAAAGGTCGTACCATTACTGCGATAAGATCGATTGTTTATTCGGTTCCAACACAAGGTAAGAAAGTTAGACTTGTTATTGACGAAAAGTAATAAGTCTAAACTATTTTGAATATTAAATTCTATTGACTATTGTTAATAGAATTTTTTTATAAAATTACTTGAATGGTTAAGGAATTTCAGATGTACTACACTAGTAAATTTATTTTTTTATCAGTAATGTAATAGTTTAACTAAAATTGAAGTAAAAATGAAAAATCGATAAATTATCATTAAATCACTGGTAACATTATCAGCTATCTCAACTTTATATGTAGCAAATAACGATTCTATCTCCATTCATGTAAATGAAGTAGGTAGATCTGCTCAGCTATTTACAACTCAATGGACTTTTTAACTTCAAGTAACTATTGTCGATAATTAAGGACAGATCGTACTATGAAAAGAAGTTGTTTTGAAGGATATTTCGGATAATCAAGGTAGAGCACTACAGTTATTGACTAGTGACCAAGATAGTAAGACGAATTTTACAGTCTTACTTACATTATTGTAACTATAAGAGCTTAGGTAGGTGAAAATATCCCAAATCAAAATGTTCAATTAAAAAAAGCAGATGGTCAATTGTATTTGAGGGAAATCCTTATGCGAATGGTCAAGTAATTGCTAATGATAAATTAATGGATGGAAATTACTATCAAGTTTTCGTGAATAATATTAATTTTTAGAGCTTATGACTAATAATGACGTTAGCATTTACCATACTAAAGAGCAAATAAAATACCAAACCTTTTACAATTTTTGTAGAGGGTTTTTTATTTTCCATTAAATAAAAGTAATCTCAACTTATTCTATAGTATAATATATAGGAATGAGAGAAAATAAAGAGGGAAAGTATGATATTAATTGATAGTGATGGACAAAACATTAAAATCGCAAAGAAAGAATTTCCAGAAATTATTCAAACAAGTAGACAGAATTTTATATTAAAAGATAAAGGTACTCTTTTTAATAATGAAACCTCTTTGATGTTAACTTTGGCAGGGTATACAGGTGATGATTGTCAAAAAAACAATTTATTATAATCATCTCTCACTCCCCGATTTTTGGGAAGTCACACTTGAGCAAAATAACCGTGGAAAAGTTACTTATTGGGGTCAAAAAAGAGCTATAATAAATTTTCGAAATCCCGTTGAAGATAGAATGGTTCATTCAATAGATTGGCTAGATGACAAAGGCCAACTAGCATATGTAGAAACTTATAATGACTATGGGAAACTTTATACTAGAGAATATTATAAAAATAATAACTCACTAATAACCATATATTATAACAAATCTGGTCAGGAATATGCTCAAACTGTACCTAAAAGCAGTGGCATTATGATAATTAATCACCCTCAAGTGAGTGGATATTACGCCAATCGGCTCACTTTATTGACAGATTATTTAAAGCAAAATGGGATCAGTGATAAATTAGTTCTTCTTGATTCAAACTTGATTGAAGATGCAAATCAGGCTATTGATTGCATTAATTTGAATGATTGTAGAACCTTAAGAGACCTAGTTGGAACTAATAATCAATTAGAGATGATATATGATTTTAGTGACTCAAGCCAAAGGCTAGTAGATTCATATATTAAAGTAGTTAAACCTAGAACTGAAAGTAGTTTAGTCAAAACAATATTTATATTATCAGCAAGTGACGAATTGGAAATGATAGAAGAATTAATAGAAGGATTACAAGAATATCATTTTATGATTGGGGCAAGAACGATGGTTTCCCAAAAATTTCTTAATCTCGGAAGAAACAAAAACGTTACTATATCAGCACAAATGTCTAAATTGGATGTAGAAAGAGCCTTGCAAAAATGTGAATTTTATTTGGATATCAATCATTTCTTCGAAGTTGACTATATCTTGTCACGAGCTATTTTATATGACATTCCAGTATTGTCCTTCAGGGATATAGCACATCAAAAAGCTTACTTTTATCCAGAAACAATTTTTGATAAAAATCAGATTGTAAACTTTATAGATTATATTAAACGGCTTTCGACAAGTCCTGATTTAAAAAATGAGATTACCCTATATCAAAAAAATCAATTAGATTTCTGCTATTTAAGTTTACAAGACGTCATTAATCAGTTGGGAGGCAATTGTGGCCATTTATAATTTTAATCTTCTTGTTGGTTATTTGCCAACGGGAGTTGACTATGCTCAGGGATATCGAGCAAAGTTATTGCGTGAATTAAAGCAAGTATCATATTTTATTTTTACAGAAATACCTGAATGGTCGCTAATCAAATTCTATCTGGACCAAGTCGGACTTCAAGAAGAAGAAATGCTTTCTGTTCATTTCAGCTATTTAGAGGATGCAAGTTTAATTCCACAATTATCTTTTGATGAAATTAAGCCAGGTTATCCAGATATAGTTAATATGGAAGAAACTTCGTTTTATGGTGGAGTTAAAACTTTTTAGTCTAAACTGATGGACCACTTTGGAATTAGTTTTACCTATACAGATGAAGAGTCTGATATTGTTGACTTTGTTTCTGTATATGCGCAAGGGAAATTAATTAGAAGAGATTATTTTACAAATCGAAAAATGTACAGTAAATTCTATTACCCACAAATCAATGAATCAGAATTGATAGCCGTGCCTTTTAAGACTAACTTTTATGATAATAAGGGTAAGGTGATTTATGAAGAAATAGTAACATCTGATGAGCCAAGATACGTCTTTGCCAATCATCAGAAAGATATTTATAAGAGTGAATTTGTTGAGACGTTTATTAAAAACTTAAATTGGGGGAAAAATGACACTGTAATTTTTGATCGTAGTGCTGACCAATATTTTGCTCAAGTTGCCTTAAAAAACAAAGGGCAAGCAAAATTAGTAGCAGTCATTCACTCGGAACATTATTTTCCAAAGGACTATGATCCAAGTTATCTCTATTTAAATTATGAATATTATTACATCATTAGAAATGTTAATTCGATAGATACTTTTATTGTTTCTACTGACTTGCAAAAGCAAAAATTTACTGAAACGGTCTATAAAGAAAGTGGTGTCCGACCAAATGTTCAAGTTATACCTGTAGGGAGTGTTGATTTAAAAGAACCATCGCATCATCAGCGAAAGCATTTTTCGATGATGACCGCTTCTCGACTACAAGCAAGAAAACGAGTTGACTGGTTAATCCGCGCAGCCATTCTTGCAAAAAAAGACATTCCTCAGTTAGAGTTTAGTATCTATGGTCGAGGGAGTGAGCAAGAGAAGTTAGAAAATATCATAAATGAGCATAATGCCCAAAATTATATTTTCTTAAAAGGTCATGCAGATTTAGATGATGTGTATCCACAGTATGAGCTTTATGTTTCGGCTTCTTCCTGGGAAACTTTTGGATTGAGTTTACTAGAGGCTGTTTCTCATGGGCTTGCGATGATTGGCTTAAATGTCCCTTATGGTAACCCAACCTTTATTGAAAGTGATTCTAATGGCTTCTTAGTTGATTATGAATACCTTAGTGATGAGCAAATCACCATTCAAGCTTTGGCTGATAAAATAATTACTTATTTTAAATTACCAGAAACAGTTCGTCAGTCTTTTAATGATAAATCATTTGAGATTGCAGAGCAATTTACGAAAGATAAGGTTAAGCAAGTTTGGCTTGAATTATTAGAGAACTAAGGTCTTTGATAAGACCGGGTGCAAATTCCTCCATATCATGTTAAAATAGTATGAAACTTAGTTGAAAAGACAGAAATGATAATCAACTAAAACTTAATTATAGGAGTTACCATGGAATACTTTAATGTCGGTAAAATTGTTAATACACAAGGCTTACAAGGAGAATTAAGAGTTTTATCAGTCAGTGATTTTACTGAAGAACGATTTCAAAAAGGAAACCTTTTAGCTTTGTTCGATGAAAAGGATCAATTTGTTAAAGATGTTGAAATTGTGAATCATCGGATACAGAAAAATTTTGATATTGTTAAATTTAAAGACATGAATCATATTAATGTGGTTGAAAAATTTAAAGGCTATACCCTTAAAATTTCTGAAGACAAATTGACTGACTTAGATGAAGATGAATTTTATTATCATGAAATTATAGGCTTAGATGTCTATGAAGATGATGTCCTTATTGGCACGGTGAAAGAAATCCTTCAACCTGGCGCAAATGACGTTTGGGTTGTCCAACGAAAAGGTAAAAAAGACTTGTTACTTCCATATATTCCACCAGTTATCCTAAATGTTGACTTAGAGGAAAATCGAGTTGATGTAGATATCATGGAGGGATTGGACGATGAAAATTGATATATTAACCCTTTTTCCAGAGATGTTTGCTCCACTTGAAGCTTCAATTGTTGGCAAAGCCAGCGAAAAAGGACTATTGGATATCAATTATCATAATTTTCGCCAGAATGCAGAAAAGGCTCGTCATGTAGATGATGAGCCTTATGGCGGTGGTCAAGGGATGTTGTTAAGAGCACAGCCCATTTATGATACCATTGATAAGATAAATGCAAATAAGCCGCGCGTAATTTTGTTAGATCCTGCAGGTAGAACGTTTGACCAAGCCTATGCCGAAGACCTAGCCAATGAGGAAGAATTGATTTTCATTTGTGGGCACTATGAAGGCTATGATGAGCGAATCAAAAAATTGGTGACTGATGAGATTTCGATAGGTGATTTTGTATTAACGGGTGGTGAACTTGCGTGCATGGCTATGATTGATGCGACTGTCAGGTTAATTCCAAATGTAATTGGTAAAGAGGCCAGTCATCAAGATGATTCTTTCTCATCAGGTTTGCTTGAGTATCCTCAGTATACTCGGCCTTATGATTTTCGTGGGATGACTGTGCCTGATGTTTTAATGAGTGGGCATCATGAGAATATTCGCCTTTGGCGATTGGAAGAAAGTATCCGAAAAACCTATTTAAGAAGGCCTGACTTGTTGGAGGCTTATCAATTTTCGGATGAAGAAGCAAAGATTTTTGAAAAGATTAAAAGAGAATTGTCAGAAAAGGTGTAGTGAATGACAGAAAAGATTTATGATATTACAATCATTGGTGGTGGTCCAGTTGGCTTGTTTACAGCATTTTATGCTGGATTGAGAGGTATGACGGTTGAAATTATCGAGAGTCTCTCCGAGTTGGGTGGACAACCTGCTATTTTATATCCTGAAAAGGTGATTTATGATATTCCAGCATTCCCAGCTATAACTGGTGCAGAGTTGACTGAGAATCTGATTAAGCAAGTTAGTCGTTTTGATGATCGTTTAACGGTTTCATTGAAAGAAGAGGTTCTATCTTTTGAAAAAGTTGAGTCTGTTTTCGAAATTACGACAAATAAAAGAAAACATTTTAGTAAATCGATTATTATTGCCTGTGGTAATGGGGCCTTTGCTCCGAAAACACTTGGTTTAATCAACGAAGATTCATTTTCTGATCAAAATATTTTTTATAATGTGCATAAATTAGATCAATTTGCAGGTAAGAAAGTTGTTATCTGCGGTGGTGGTGATTCAGCAGTTGACTGGGCCTTAGCCTTGTATGGATTAGCAGAAAGTGTAACAATCGTTCACCGTCGTGAGGCATTTCGGGCACATGAACATAGTGTCGAATTATTAAAAGCTTCTGGAGTAGAAATTGTTACCCCTTATATACCAATTGCTGTTGAAGGGGAAAACGGATCAGCAAATAAATTAGTTATTAAAAAAGTTAAAGGTGAAGAAACAAAATCACTAGACTTAGATGCTTTGATTGTTTCATATGGATTCTCTACGTCCAATAAAAATTTAAAAAATTGGAATTTAGATTATAAACGAACTAGCATTAATGTCTCACCTTTATTTGAAACTAATCAAGAAGGTGTATATGCTATAGGTGATGCCGCTGACTATCCTGGCAAGGTTGATTTGATTGCTACTGGGTTTGGCGAGGCACCTACTGCAGTCAATCAGGCAATTAATTATATTTATCCTGATCGTGATAATCGAATTGTTCATTCAACATCATTAATTGATTAGTATAAACAAAACTTATGAAACTATAAAATTTAACATTGGTAATTATTGAAAACCTATATGACACACGCTTGCACTTGTGATACAATTAACATTGTGAATGTGATAGATTTCACACTATAAAAAGAAGCGAGGTCATTTTGATGACAGATACAAACAAAGAGACATTTAGCTCTTTTATCAATAAAGTTTTAGCCGGAACTGCAACTGCGATAGTAGTAGCACTCATTCCAAATGCTATCTTGGCAACTTTCTTAAAACCCCTTTTACCTAATGCAACTGCAGCGGAATTTCTTCATGTTGTAGCAGTATTCCAATTTTTCACACCAATCATGGCTGGTTTCTTAATTGGACAACAATTCAAATTTAATCCTATGCAACAACTTGCAGTAGGTGGAGCAGCTTACATCGGTTCTGGTGCTTGGGCATTTAATCCAGCTATTGTTACTGCAGTTGGTAAAGGTGGCTTCCAATTAGTTGGTATTGGTGACCTTATCAATATGATGATTACTGCCAGTCTTGCTGTTTTAGCAGTTAAATGGTTTGGTAATAAATTTGGATCACTTACAATTATCTTATTACCAATTATTATTGGTACTGGTGTTGGTTACCTTGGTTGGAAATTACTTCCATATGTATCATACGTAACAACATTAATTGGTAAAGGTATTAACTCATTTACTACTTTACAACCTGTCCTTATGTCAATCTTAATTGCGATGGCATTTGCTGTCTTAATCGTTAGTCCAATTTCAACAGTTGCTATTGGTTTAGCAATTGGTTTAAATGGTTTAGCAGCTGGTGCAGCTTCAATGGGTATTGCAGCAACAGCAGCAGTTCTTGTGTGGGCTACACTTAAAGTTAACAAATCAGGTGTGCCTATTGCGATTGCTTTAGGTGCAATGAAAATGATGATGCCAAACTTCCTCAAGCATCCAGTAATGGCTATTCCAATGCTTGTAACAGCAGCAATTAGCTCATTAACTATTCCAATGTTTAACCTTGTTGGTACACCAGCTTCATCTGGTTTTGGTTTAGTAGGTGCGGTAGGACCTATTGCTTCACTTGCTGGTGGAAGCAATATTCTTATCATCATCCTTGCTTGGTTAATTATTCCATTTGGTGTTGCGTTTGCATCACATAAAATTTGTAAAGACGTACTAAAACTTTACAAAGATGATATCTTTGTATTTGAAGGGTAATAGGAGAAAATTATGTTAGTATATATTGCTGGATCAGGTGCTATGGGTTGCCGTTTTGGTTACCAAATCTCTAAAACAAATAACGAAGTAATTTTATTAGATAACTGGGAAGATCATATTAATGCTATCAAAAATAATGGATTAAAGATTTCAGGTGATGTGGAAGAAACTGTTTTCCTTCCAATTATGAAACCAACTGAAGCTACAAGAGAAGCAGATTTAATTATCTTATTTACAAAAGCTATGCAATTACCACAAATGTTGAAAGACATTAAAGGTATCATTGGCAAAGAAACTAAAGTCCTTTGCTTACTAAATGGTCTAGGTCACGAAGAAGTTATTCGTCAATATATTCCAGAACATAATATTCTTATGGGTGTAACAGTTTGGACAGCTGGACTTGAAGGACCAGGACATGCTCATTTACAAGGTGTAGGTGCCTTAAATCTACAAAGCATGGATCAATCTAATCAAGATGCTGGTCATCAAGTAGCTGAAATGCTTACAGAAGCAAATTTATTTGCTACATATGATGAAAATGTTCTTCCAAATATCTGGAGAAAAGCTTGTGTTAACGGAACAATGAATTCAACTTGTGCTATACTTGATTGTACAATTGGTGAATTGTTTGCAAGTGAAGATGGTGTTAAAATGGTTGAAGAAATCATCCATGAATTTGTAATGGTTGGTGAAGCAGAAGGCGTTAGTTTAGATGAAGCTGAAATTACTAAATATGTAATGGATACTTCTGTAAAAGCAGCACATCATTATCCATCTATGCATCAAGATTTAGTTCAAAACCACCGTAAAACTGAAATTGATTTCTTAAACGGCGCTGTGAATTCTAAAGGACAAAAACTTGGAATCGATACACCATATTGTCGTTTAATCACTCAATTAGTTCACACTAAAGAAGATGTATTAAAAATTAAATAATTAAAATGACTAGTCATTGTCTAGTCATTCCAGAGTGAAGACAAAGTCATTTGTCTTCTTTTTTTATACTACTATAGGTGTTCCGAACACAAGCGATTTCCTCCATTATTAGCTGAAATACAGGTTTTAAGTCATTTTTGTCATACAGAAATGTATTCCTGAATTTTAAATATTAATAATATTATTTTAAATAATAGTAGATTTTTTTGAGAATAGGAAAGAATATTATTATTACGAAGTTTGCTTATAATCCCAAAAGACTAAACATTCTTTAGTCTTATATTAAAAACATTATGACTGTTTTTGAAAGTAAATGCTTGACATTGAAAGATATTATAGTATAATTTATCTGTAACCGATTTCAGAAAGGTGGTATTGCTATCTTAAAATCTAAACGAAAACAGATTATCATGGAAAGAATTACCAAAGATAATTATGTTGCATTGGATGATTTGATACTTCTTTTAAATACGTCAGAATCAACTGTACGTAGGGATTTAGATGAACTTGAACTTGAAAGAAAGCTTCACCGCGTTCATGGTGGTGCTGAATTAGCTCATTCATTAAAAGAAGAATTATCAAATCAAGAAAAATCTGTCAAAAACAGTCAAGTTAAATTAACAATTGCTCAAAAGGCATCAACCTTAATCAATGACAATGATGTTGTTTTTGTAGATGCGGGTACAACTACTGATTTACTGATTCCATTAATTAAACAAAATAATGTTACAGTGGTGACGAATTCAATTCACCATGCTGCTAAACTTGTTGATATGGAAGTTAAAACGATTATTATTGGTGGTTTTGTTAAGCAGACAACTGATGCTAGTATTGGTCAACTTGCTTTGCAACAAATCCATACAATGAATTTTGATAAAGCTTTCCTTGGTATGAATGGCGTTGATGAGAATTATCTTACCACACCAGACATGGAAGAAGCAGTTATCAAGAGAGCTATTATTGCAAATGCTAAAACTTCATACATATTAGTCGATGCTTCTAAAATTGGACATATCTCATTCATCAATGTCGCTCCAATTGATGATATTGGAATCATCACAGAAGTATCTTCAAATAAGCTTATGAGTAAAATAAAAGAAAAGGCCAAGGTGATTGAAGTATGATATATACTGTGACACTTAACCCCTCAATTGATTTTATTGTCAGAATTGACCATTTAGAGACAGGCTCTGTGAATCGAATGGATAGTGATGATAAATTTGCTGGTGGAAAAGGTATTAATGTTAGTCGCGTCTTAAAACGGTTGGGAACAGAAAATACTGCGACGGGATTTCTAGGTGGTTTTACAGGTCGTTTTATTCAAGAATCTTTAGTCAACGAGGGAATTATTTCAAATTTCGTTAATGTGGCTGAAGATACGCGTATAAACGTTAAAATAAAATCCGAAAAAGAAACAGAAATAAATGGTCAAGGGCCAAAGATAACAGAGGAGAAGCTAATTGCACTAGAAGCAATTTTATCCAAGCTATCAGATGAAGATACAGTAGTTTTTGCTGGTTCTGCACCAAGTAGTTTAGGTAATGAAATCTATAAAGAATTGATCCCTTTAGTTAGAAATACGGGAGCTCAGGTTGTTTGTGATTTCGAAGGACAAACACTGTTGGATTCATTAGCTTATAATCCATTATTAGTTAAACCGAATAATCATGAATTAGAAGAAATTTTCAAAGTTACTTTGTCGGGACTTGATGATGTTGAACATTATGCTAGAAAAATTCTAGATATGGGTGCTCAGAATGTTATTATTTCAATGGCAGGTGATGGTGCTTTGTTAGTTACTAAGGAGGCAGCTTATTTCGCGAAACCGATTAAAGGGCAGGTGAAAAACTCTGTTGGAGCTGGTGATTCAATGGTTGCTGGATTTACTGGAGAATTTGTGAAATCGAAAAATCCAATTGAAGCATTAAAATGGGGTGTAGCTTGTGGCACATCTACAGCCTTCTCAGATGATTTGGCTACTATTGAGTTTATTCAAGAAACATATAAAAAAGTTGAGGTAGAAATACGATGAAAATTCAAGATTTACTAAAAAAAGATTTAATGATTTTAGATTTACAAGCTACAACAAAAGAAGCTGCTATTGAAGAAATGGTTTCTCGTTTTGTTGCTAAGGGTATCGTATCTGATATGGATACATTCAAAGATGGTATTATGGCCCGTGAAGCACAAACATCTACTGGGCTAGGTGATGGTATTGCAATGCCCCATTGTAAAAATGAAGTGGTACGCCATGCTCGCGTATTGTTTGCGAAATCAAACAAGGGAGTTGATTATGAATCTCTTGATGGTCAGCCAACAGATCTATTCTTTATGATAGCAGCGCCTGAGGGAGCAAATGATACTCACTTAGCTGCACTTGCTCAACTATCACAATACTTACTTAAAGATGGCTTTGCCGATCAATTAAGAAAAGCATCAACTGAAGACGATGTTATTGCTTTATTTGATGCCTCTGAATCAGAAAAAGCGACAGGAGTAGAGCCAACTAGTGTAGATGGAAAAGATTTCATTGTTGCTGTTACAGCTTGTACCACTGGTATCGCACATACATACATGGCTGAAGAAGCTTTGAAAAAACAAGCTGCTCAAATGGGTGTTAGTATCAAAGTTGAAACAAATGGCGCATCGGGTGTTGGAAACAAATTGACATCAGAAGATATTGCTAAGGCGAGTGGTGTTATAATTGCTGCGGACAAAGCTATTGAAATGGATCGTTTTGATGGTAAACAATTGATTTCTCGTCCAGTTGCTGATGGTATCAAGAAAAGTGAGGAATTAATCTCAACTATTTTAGAAGGTAAAGCCTCAACTTATCATGCTAAAAATAGTGTTAATACTGTCGAAACGACTGAGAAAAGTGGTCTAGGCAGTGCCTTCTATAAACACTTAATGGGTGGTGTATCTCAAATGTTACCATTCGTTATTGGTGGAGGTATCATGATTGCTCTTGCTTTCCTTTTAGATAACATTTTAGGTGTTCCAAAAGATCAACTAAGTAACTTAGGTTCTTACCATGAGATTGCTGCAATCTTTAAAAATATTGGTGGTGCAGCCTTTTCATTTATGTTACCGGTATTAGCAGGTTATATTGCATATTCTATTGCTGAAAAACCAGGTTTGGTAGCAGGTTTTGTTGCAGGTGCTATTGCTTCGAACGGACTTGCCTTTGGTAAAGTACCTTTTGCAGCCGGTGGAGAAAAAACGCTTATGCTTGCTGGTGTCCCATCAGGTTTCCTAGGAGCATTAGTTGGTGGTTTCTTAGCTGGTGGCGTTATTCTTGCTCTTCGTAAATTACTAGCTGGTTTACCTCGCTCATTAGAAGGTGTTAAGTCAATCCTACTTTATCCATTACTTGGGGTATTAATCACTGGATTCTTAATGTTATTTGTTAACATTCCAATGGCCGCAATTAATACAGCTTTAAATAACTTCTTACAAGGACTTTCAGGAAGTTCAGCTGTTCTTATGGGCTTACTAGTAGGTGGTATGATGGCTGTAGATATGGGTGGTCCAGTTAACAAGGCAGCTTATGTTTTTGGTACAGGTACCTTAGCAGCAACTGTTGCAAATGGTGGTTCAGTAGTTATGGCAGCAGTTATGGCCGGTGGGATGGTTCCTCCTTTAGCAGTATTTGTAGCAACACTAATCTTTAAAGATAAATTTACTAAAGAAGAACGTGAATCTGGATTAACAAACATCATTATGGGACTTTCATTCATTACTGAAGGCGCAATTCCATTTGGTGCAGCTGACCCAGCACGTGCTATTCCAAGTTTCATCGCCGGTTCAGCATTGACAGGTGCTTTAGTTGGCTTATCAGGAATCAAATTAATGGCTCCTCACGGAGGAATCTTCGTTATTGCCCTTACAAGTAACCCAATTTTATACCTAGTCTTCATTGCAATTGGAGCAGTCGTATCTGGCTTACTCTTCGGAGCACTTCGTAAAAAAGCATAAAACTTCAACTAGAATCTTAAATGATTCTAGTTTTTTTGTTATACTAAAGAATAGAAGTTCACTGTAGAAAGGGTTGTATGGCAAAAAGAAAGTACTCCACAAGAAAAAGGAGAAGCAATAAGAAAAATCAAGATCGGTTTTTTAAAACAGCTGTTTTAACGTTGATGCTTTTTATTGCAGTCTATTCAGTCTTTAGTTTAAAAGGAGCTAAAAATCAGTTAGCAGTATATCAAGAATCAACGACAGTTCAGTTCGTTGGAAAAGCTTCTCATGCGGCGCATCAGATTGCTCAGCAAAATCAATTGTATACCTCAATTATGCTTGCACAGGCCATCCTTGAATCAACAAACGGTCAATCTAAGCTGAGCCAAGAACCTTATTTTAACTTTTTTGGAATAAAAGGATCATATAATGGCAAATCAGTTGTATTACAAACAACAGAAGATGATGGAAACGGTAATCTCTATAAAATAGATGCAAAATTTAGAGCTTATGGGACAATGAAAAATGGTTTTAGTGACTATGCTAATGTCTTAAGTGACCCTTTGTATAAAGATGTTCATAAATACCAATCAAGAACATATGAGGAGGCTACTTCGGTTCTGACAGGTCGGTATGCAACAGATACTACTTACGATAGTAAATTGAATCAATTGATTGCCTCTTATCATTTATATTATTTTGATTACCCTTTTTAATATCTCCATTTTACGAAAAGATAACAAAATGACTACAAGAATTTATCAAAAATAATAAAAATGAGAATCTTGTAGTTAAATACTAAATACTTGTGTTATAATATTATTCCAAACTAAAATTGAAATAAAGGAATAAATATATGACGCTTCAGAAAGGTAAGAAACTATTTTTCTTTTTAGGACTATTTACTTTAATCCTATTTGCTGTTTTTTCTTCAAGTCACAAACAAAAGGAAATGAAGGTTTCAGCTGAGACAATGTCAACAGGACAAACTCAATTATTTATTAATCAAATTGCAGGTACTGCTAGTCAAATAGCACAAGCTAATGATTTATACGCATCAGTTATGATCGCTCAAGCCGTCCTAGAATCGAATAGTGGCCAATCTGGATTAAGTGCTGCACCTAACAATAATTTCTTTGGTATCAAAGGTGCTTATAATGGTGCTTCTGTTACAATGAAAACATGGGAAGATGATGGGAATGGAAATGCCTACGAAATCGATCAGGCATTTCGTTCTTATCCAAGTATTGCTGACTCTTTATCAGATTATGCTGCACTATTAAGTACACCGACTTATGCAGGTGTTAGACAATCAAATACCTTGTCGTACCAGGATGCGACGGCAGCCTTAACTGGTTTATATGCAACTGATACATCTTATAATGTAAAGTTAAACAGTATTATTCAGGCTTATGGACTTACTGCTTATGATGTTGTTACTCCAGAAGCTCCAGCAAATGGCGTGACAGATCCAAACGTTGCATATAGCCAAACAACATCAGCTGCCCCTACTCAAACTGCCCCTACTCATACAACAGTTAGTAGCACGAACCCTTCAACAACAGTTGAACAAGTATGGAATTCATTCCGTAGTCAATACACAAGTGCTGACACTCTTGCCCAAGACCAAGCTTGGAGTGATTATAAAAATAATCAATAAAATCCATTTCTACAAGTAAATCGCTCTTTAGAGTGATTTTTTTTTGGTATAATATTCATATGAAAACATTAAAAGAAGTATATGAAAATCATGATGAATTGCCCTTTGTACATCCCAAGTATGAGAAAGAGCTTTGTCAAAAGCCTATTCCAAAAAGAAATATGATAAGGACTGAGGAGGGATTGTTACCAGGCCATGTCATTATGCTTTGGAAAATTCAATTTGGGACATATACAACCGAAAATCCTCATCATAAGTATTTTTACACTACTTATGGGATTGATGCTGAAAAAGAGTTAAACTGGCTTATCGAAAACAATTACGTTGCTGTCGATTCTGCTTTTCAATCTCTCCCTCATTTATCTGCTCTGCAATTAAAAGAATTCTTAAAAGAAAAAGGAGTAAGCGGCCTTTCAAAGATGAAACGGCTAGATTTAGAGAATCAAATTGCTATAAGTTATAATGAGGAATCTTTGGGAAAATGCTTTGATTTAAGATCCTACAGTTTGCTTCCAAAAGGACAAGCTATTTTAGATAAATATCCTGAAATTATTGAAAAACATCCACAGAAAAAATACTAAATGACCCTTGCTTTATCTAAAGAAAAACTTATGCTATAATGGATATTATCGCGCTCAAGGAGAATAGAATACCATGCAATTAATTAGAGAAAAAGAATTTGTCAATCAGTATCATTATGATGCAAGAAATTTAGAATGGGAAGCCGAAAATGGAATTCCTGAAACAAATTTCGAAGTTACTTTTCAATTAATTGACAAAGACGAAGAAAAGAATGAAACTGTTATTGTTTCAGTTTTACAATTTGTTATAGTTAAAGATGAATTTGTAATTAGTGGGGTTATTTCTCAAATGGTGAAAATTGTGGATCGTTTGATTGAGAAACCAAGTGAATTTTCACAAGAAGAAGTAGAATCACTTGCAGCACCCTTGTTAGACATGGTACAAAGGTTGACATTTGAAGTAACAGAAATTGCTTTAGATAGACCGGGATTCAATTTGGAGTTTAAAAATTAATGAAATTAGCAGTAATAACGGACAATACCAGTTATTTACCAAATAGCTTGACTAGTAAAGATAATCTATTTGTACTAGATATTCCAATCATGATAGATGGTGAAACATACTATGAAGGAAAAAACATTTCTCTAGATGAGTTTTACACAAAAATGGCAGCTAGTCCTGAATTGCCAAAAACTAGTCAGCCTGCTTTATCGGAATTAGATGAGTTATTAACAGAACTTGAAAATGATGGTTATAGTCATGTTATTGGCTTATTCTTAGCAGGGGGAATCTCTGGATTTTGGGCAAATTGTCAATTTTTAGTCGAAGAACATCCACGATTGACCATTGCTTTCCCAGATAGTAAATTAGCATCAGTTCCCGTTTATAATATGTTAACTAACATTTTTAAGTGGTATGATCAAAATCTTGATTTTCAAACAATAGTTTCTAATTTACAAATTCAAATTGATCATTCATCAGCTTATATTTTAGTAGATGACTTAAATCACCTTGTTAAAGGTGGTCGTTTGTCTAATGGGTCAGCTTTATTAGGTAATCTTTTAAGTATCAAGCCAATCTTAAATTTCGATCAAGATGGTAAAATTGTCGTTTTTGAGAAAATTAGAACTGAGAAAAAAGCATTAAGACGTCTTATTGAGATAGTTACCGAATTGAATGATACCGGTGATTTTGATTTTTCGATAATCAGTGCAAATGCAAATGATAAAGCAACTCTTTTAAAAAAAATGCTTACTGACAATGGCCTTGACATTAATCTTATCGAAGCTGATTTTAGTGCAG
>CAACWI010000010.1_pt1 | contig 15959 bp, 19 predicted proteins | sample 2275591 | NCBI WGS metagenome assembly CAACWI01 (sample SAMEA5312452, study PRJEB27640) | indoor metagenome | biome: indoor environment; feature: uncontrolled; material: polymer tiles stone | place: Germany | collected 2014-07-07
AGAATAGGTCCCGAGAGGGACTGAATAACGATTGGAACGGTATCGAATCGTATTGTCCTTACTCACGTTCCTTGCTATACTCGACACATGAGTACTTTCATATGAAAGTAACGAATGGACCGGTTGTAAGTGTTGTTTTTCGAAGGAGAACACTTCTGCTGGTCTTTTTTTTCGTTGTCTGATGGACATTATGATTTCCTGTCCGTTCGAGCCACTGCGACGCCCGTCGATTCCAATCTTCGATGTTTGAATACACGCGACTATCCGCAAAGTTCCCTTTGATATACTTGACGACGTTCTCGATCATTCCTTTAGATTCTGGATCTGCACGTCTACACAAATGGACGTTGAACTTCCTTTGCTGCACGTATTGTTGGAATTCGGAGGTCAATAGAATTTCGCTTGCGTTTTCACTCACCGAAATCAGATGATCCTGATCATAGACGATTTCGGTTGTCCGTCCCCCGTAGAACTGGAAGGCGTTCTCATGACAACGTATGGCATCTCGTGTCGTGAATGGTCTGTTCTGCCACTCCATATATTTCATACGAGAGTGAGCGAGTACGAAAGCGATGAAGTATAACTTGATTTCCTTATTACTCTTCGTTCTTTGCTTCGTTTCTCCCCAGTCGACTTGGAGCTGCTTTCCCATTGGTTGCTCAGGGATCGCTTCGTATTGACGTAACTTTCGTTTTTTATCGATTTGATACACTTCACGTATTTCTCTGACGTATGTCCTGACAGTGCTTTCGCCGACTAGAAGCTGCGGATATCTCTCCAGTAACCAATCATGGATTTGAGCGCTACTGAGATGGGGGAACTCTTCTAACCAGGCTATTATCCAATCTTTGTAGACGTCCAACTTTTTGACCCTAGATTGCGATAACTCTTCCGAATGTCTCTTCACTTCTTCGAAAGTCATGTTCAAATACTTATAGACCGTAGGTCTTGAGATTTTCAGCTCTTTCGCAATTTGAGCAATCTTAAATTTTCTTTGATGTAACTGATGGATTTTGATATGTAACATTAACTTTTCCTCCAACGTTTTTCCCTCCAGATCAAATAGTGACACTCACCATTTTACTAGAGTTCCAAATAAATTGAGCAAAAGTGTAAAGCACTATCGAGCAAAAACCGTCAACTTAATTCTAGCGGTTACAGCACTCTCGAAACGAAGGAAATTGTTTTGGAATTTCTCAGCAAGCGAACGCGCTTGTGTGTCGTATTCGTCCGGATTCGACCAGACGCGTACCGGGTTGAGTAACTCACTTGGAACACCAGGAACTTCAAGCGGCATATGAAGTCCGAAGATTGGGTGCTCTTCTGTTGGAATCGTTGCGAGTGTGCCGTTAACGGCAGCGTTGACCATCGTCCGTGTATACGATAGCTTCATTCGGCTACCTGTACCATAAGCACCACCCGTCCATCCTGTGTTGACGAGATAAACGGTCACGCCATGACGATCAATCAATTCTCCGAGCATCGTCGCATACTTTTCAGGCATGAGTGGAAGGAACGGTGACCCGAAACACGTCGAGAACGTCGCTTCCGGCTCGGTCACACCACGTTCTGTTCCGGCAAGTTTTGATGTATACCCTGATAAGAAATGATACATCGCTTGTTCTTTCGTCAATTTGCTGATCGGAGGCAAGACGCCGTACGCATCAGCTGTCAAGAAGACGATCGTCTTCGGATGACCAGCGCGTGACGGAACAGCGATGTTATCGATTGCCGTGATCGGATAAGCAGCACGCGTATTTTCCGTCAACGATGTATCATCGTAATCAGGATGACGGGCTTCGTCGAGTACGACGTTCTCAAGGACGGTTCCGAAACGGATCGCATCAAAAATCTGCGGTTCTTTTTCGCGTGACAGATTGACCGTCTTCGCGTAACATCCGCCTTCGATGTTGAAGACACCATCGTGCGACCAACCATGCTCATCGTCACCGATCAATTGACGGCTATCATCGGCTGAAAGGGTGGTCTTACCAGTACCAGATAGACCGAAGAACAAGGCGACGTCGCCTTCGTGTCCGACGTTTGCTGAACAGTGCATCGAAAGGACATTTTCTTGTGGCAAGAGGTAGTTCATGACGGAAAAGATCGACTTTTTGATTTCTCCCGATGAAAATCGTAAATTTGGATATATACGAGTCAGTAGTAAAGATCAAAATGAAGGTCGACAACTAGAGGCCATGAAAAAAATCGGCATCAACGAGCGAGACATTTATCTTGATAAACAGAGCGGAAAGAACTTTGAACGAGCAAATTACCAGTTACTCAAACGAATCATCCGAAAAGGTGATGTGTTGTGTATTCATTCATTCGATCGATTCGGTCGCAACAAAGAAGAAATCCTTCAAGAATGGAACGATCTAACCAAAAATATCGAAGCTGACATCATTGTATTAGATATGCCATTACTCGATACTACTCAATATAAAGACAGCATGGGGACATTCATTGCAGATTTAGTATTGCAGATCCTTTCTTGGATGGCTGAGGAAGAAAGGCAACGGATTCGGAAAAGGCAACGGGAAGGCATCGACTTAGCCCTACAAAATGGTGTTCAATTTGGGAGACCCAAGTTTTTAATCTCAGAAGAATTCAAGGAAGTCTATCAGAGGTGGAAACGTAAAGAAATAACGGCAGTTAAAGCGATGCAAGAAGCCGGAGTCAAAAAAACAAGTTTTTATAAATTAGTAACCGCTCTTGAAAAAGAAGAAAAAGATGCTGTACACATTGAGTGATGATTTCTTGAAGATCCTCTTGGGCTGAGACCAGGAGGATTTTTTTGAATTTCATACACGCATTGATCTTATATTAAACGACCGTTTTATATAAAGTGTTCAAATGAAAAAAAATATAATTAATTCAGTATTTTCACTTATAAAATTTATACTATTCGCATAATATAACAACTAAAATAAATGAGTCATGTAATACGGAATGAGAATACCTTTTTCATTCCGCTTTACATGACTCAAAAAACATTCTCATAGCAGATGTGTTATTCTTTCATCCCATCTTCAATCCATTTATTAAAATTAGTTTTAATTACATTCCCATGCCAATACTCACCATATTTTTCATCATTACCTTTGGTCCACCAGTCCTCGGCTTTTGAGTTCACGTTTTTTTGTCGTTCGATATAATACGAATAAAAAACAGACGACATAACAATGGGTCCAATTCCATCTTTGTTACCTAAATCAGAAAGTTTAGCAGCAGTTGCAACCGATTTTCCAATCCAGACTAAATTATTAATCCCAGAATGTTTTCTTCCTGCTTTAACAGTTAATGTTTTTCCTTCAGCTAAACCTATCCCAGCTTTGATAGAAGGGAGTCCTTTTTCCTCTAGCAATTTATTCAGCATTTTCATGTAGGTATTAATATGGAAAGCTCTGTCGGCCACATCGTAGGTATCTTTTTTCAACGGTGCTGAATACACCGCATACACGCAGTCACCTCTGATACCAATTTCTTTTAGGTCTTCATCAGTATCCTTCTTTAAAATTTCGATGATTTCGGAAGTGAAACCCCGTATCACTTTTGCTATTGAGACGTCATCCTCTCCACTAAACAATGATGTAGAATCTCTTAAATCCACAAAGATAGCTACTGCCCAAGCTTTATAGCCATTCGTGTAAGTGAAATCTTCATCTTTAGGAAATTTATCAACTTCGTTTACAGCATCCGTATTGTCTAGTATTTCTTCGACTTTCTTTTTTCTTTCCTTATAATCATAATCTGTAAAGTTCAATTAACCCATGCCTCCTAATTTCAACAATATTATTCCAACTGTGTACAATATGAGTACTCCTGAAATACCAATAAAGATGGACCTGATTACCTTCTTATAGAATGAATACTTCGTAGAACATATCCGCGCGTTGATATAGATCTGGGTAAGTAGATCCTCGATTTCTTCTTCAGGAGTCTCGCTTATCATTTTCTCTTTAAACTCTAGAAACTTTTTATCATCTATTGATTCAAAATAGTAAAGTGAATCCAATCGAGTGTCTTGTTGGTATATCAAGACTTCTTTTTTCATCATTGGCACTAGAACTCTTACCAAGCAGTAAGCACCGTGAATAAATCCCCCCCCCAGGAGATAAGAAAAAGAGTTAAATACAAAAAATTAGAAAAGTTAATGTTTCTTATGGTTTGAGTTAGAATTTGATTCAACATATTGATCGAATGTTCGGCAGTAAATATGCTTAGAAAAATACCTGCTCCAGCAATGACAATTGATGCTTTTGTGTCACAACTTTTAATCCAATCTAAGTGCCTATTTAAACGTTGTATTAAGTCTTCTTTTTTTAATTTCTTTATATCTTCCAAGTGATTTCCCTCATTTATTTATTTGTTATTTTTCAAAATTTCTATGTAGCTTAGGCTAAAGCATCCTTTTAGACGTTCAAAAGGATCAGCATATTGATACTTTAAAAGTAACTACATGTGATCCTCTTCAAAAAATTAATACAAACGCTTTTCAGCAATTTTATAAATTTCATCTTTATCTCTTTTACCGATCGCAACAATCTGAATGATTTGGAGTTTACCCTCTACTTCTCTAAAGACAACACGTAACCCCATCTTCCTGTTCTTTAACTTATTGCAATGAGACAGGCTTCCATTAAGTGGCTGTCCTGCCTCCATGCCTTTGGAAATGATTCGATCTAATGCTTTGTCCACGAATATCTTTTGGCTACCATCGAGATCATCGTAGTCTCCCTTTGAATACTGCGTCCACTCAATCTGATACAATAATCATTCCCACCCATCCATTTCATCAATAGTCGATGGGTGATTGACTCGTGCTCCACGAACTTCTGAATCAGAATATGTGCGGACATTTTTATTGGATAGTCGCATCTCGACTGTCAAATCATCTAATCGGCTGTACAATTCTTCAATTTCTTTATTTAGTGACTCGTATTGCTGCTGGGTAAGCATGACACCAGCAACTTTTTCACGGTTAAAGACGTAGACACCAGCTGCTTCACGATCAGCTCTTTGGAATGCTTCCATAGGCGACCGTTTGACATCAGAAATTGAAGTGGTTGGAATATCGAGTGTTCTCATCCCCATAATCATACCCTCCTTTTTATTCACTTCATTATACACCTTTTAAAAAACTTTTAAAAGACTTTTAAAAGTTTTTTAAAAGGTGTATCCAGACAATTCTACAGTTCTGTAGATGCAAAAATGTACAGAAATACAAATTTGTAGTCCTTCTAAAAAATATGTATGGGGGCAGAAGCCCCCTGTTTTTAATGAATGAGGTTTAAAGCGTAGTAGACTGCACCTAAGAAATGATGAAGGAATGCTATCAGTGCCACTAACCCAGTGAGTATAACAGAGAATATCTTCATCATTCGCTTAAAGAAATTTGATTTCTTCATAAGGTAATCACTCTCCTTTCAGTAGTTTTGCTATATCCTACTAAAGGCAAATGGAGAATAATCGGACTAGAACGCTTTAATCTATTCTAAAGATTGTTTACGTATAGAACGAAAAGGCAAAGTTTAATATTAAATCATCAGTACCCTATCGTTCATAAAATCTAGAAAACATAATCTAATTTCAATCCGATGCCTAAATTAAGTATTTAGCACTTCTGATCCATAAAAAAAGCAGCAGAATTATCTGCTGCGACCATGTAAGTTGCGTTTATGCCTATGCTATTGTCATTAGACAATTAAACACCTAGTCAAGACTAGTAACGCTCTGATAAAGTCCTGCTGATTTATCAATCTCTCGAGAAGTGTCGTCTTATTTGAATCGCCACAGAAATCCACCATTTTAAAATATAGGCAAATAGAAGTATACAGAACCAGGCCCATACTTTAAGTGACATCAAACCATCAAAAAAATACTCGAATTCTGTAACCATATCTCGATAAAAGGAATTCCAAAGAAATACTAAAAACAATGTAGGTGTTATGAATAATATACGTATTGATTTTTTTCTGTTTGTTTTACTTTCGACAATTGATACGATAGATGCCAGTAAAGTAGCAATAAAAAAACTATAAAAAACAATCCATACCCAAGACGCATCTGATGGTCCCATTATCAATATCCCCCATCAACAAGAAAATCTTGAACTTTATAATCTAACTTCGGAATCATAAATTGTCCGACTTGTTTAAATGCGTTTAAATCAAATGAAGCTACAGCGCCATGAACTGAGCCCCGTAAAATGGACAGTTTAATAAAAAGACCACGTTTTCTATGCTGCGATCAGATGGTCCCGATATTGTTTCGGGGTCATCTTTTTTAGGTTCCATTGACCGCGTTCGTAGTTGTAATAGCTGATGTAGTCCCCGACCATCTCTCGGACCTCCTCGATTGACTCGCACGAACGGTTGGCGACATAGTCCTTCAGATGACCAAAGAACGATTCGATCGGTGCGTTGTCGAGACAGTTGCCCCGACGGGACATGGACTGAACCAATCCGAGGTCGCCAATGAGTCGCTGGTAGCCCGGATGGGTGTAGTGGAAGCCTTGGTCCGAATGAATCATCGCCTCGGGATGTCGATTCCCCTGGAGATGCTCTTCGAGCTTTTTCATCGTCTGAAAGACGAGGTCCATACGAAGATCCGTGGATAGTTTGTATGCCACGATCTCGCGTGTGGCGACGTCCTTCACACAAGACAGATAGACGTTCTCGCCGGAGGCGATGGGGAGATAGGTAATATCGGTCACGAACACCTTCCCAGGCTCGCTCTGCCGGAACTCGCGATTCAATCGGTTCGGCACGACGCGGTGCTCGTGCGTCGCCCGAGAGAGCTTGCGGTACGGGTTCATCCTCCGGATTTTAGTCACGATGTTAAATTTGCGCATCAGTCGGAGAATCCGTTTATGGTTGATCGGGAAACCGAGGGTGGCGAACACCTCCATGTACAGCCCCCGATAGCCGATTTTGCCTTTATGGCTATCATGGATGCTCTTGAGGAGTGTCGCATCTAGATGATCACACTCTTCCCGGAGGGAATCCGCCTCGGCACGATTCAACCAAGCGTAATAGCCACTGCGGCTCACTCCGGCAATCTCACATAGTGGGCGGACGAGATTCTTAATCTGTGCGGTGCGGATGACGGTGTTGATGACCTGATATTTCTCTGCTGGTGTCAGTTCGTACGTTTCGCCTGCCCCTCTAACTGCTCTAGCTTTTTTAAGAGCTCGTTCTCTGCCGTCAGGTATTTGATCCGTGCCTCTGCCTTCGCCAACCGTCTCTCCATCGACTCGTCTGTCTTCGGGCGTCCGCCTCCCAGAGCCTTTCCACGTTTATCGTTCCGGAGACCCTCCTCTCCGTCTTTTCGGAACGTTTTGCGCCAGCGAATCAACGCAGAATGCGCTTTTCGTTTCCCGATCACCGTCAGGTCGAATCCGGCCTCCATGAAGATTTGTTGAGGTCCCTTTCCTTCCATATTCTCACGTACGGCCCTGACCTTGAACTCGGTCGTGTACTGGATCGAGCGTTCTGATACGGAAGCGACGTTCGGATTTTCTTCGAGCTGATTGATTTGGGTCATGGTGAAGATGATTTTACTCATGATTGTTTCTCCCGTCTGATTGAATAGGTTCATTATAGCGATTCGTATCCACACGAAAAACCCCGAATGATGCACTTTTTTTCAAGTGTCTATCATTCGGGGTTCAGTTCACCATAACCAATTTCATCTTTTTTAGAACTAATTTGTGTAAGTACATAAAGGTGATCTTTAGTAAACCTCGATTTCATCAACGGAAAATCAAATAACTGATTTTTTTCAGTTTCAAATGATTTATTTAATCTAGCGATTCCCGTTTTACCGTTATCGAAGTAACTAACATATAGTTTATCTTCATTCACCATTAATTGATCTAATCCCACTTCTGTATTTTGCAATAGGTTTGTGCAGTGAATTGCAGAAAAAAGTACAGAACTTTGCCAGGTATTCAATTTCTTGATAATGCGTGAGTGACACGATAACTGTCACCCGTGAAGGTTAAAATGTGCGCATGATGGATCACGCGATCGACGAGTGCTGACGTCAATCTTGGATCTGCGAAAACACGATTCCATTGACTGAATTCTAGATTTGAAGTGATGATGATGCTTTTCTTTTCGTACCAGTCTGTTATGAGATGGAAAAGGAGCTCTGCTGACTCTTTGGATAATGGAAGATAGCCCATTTCATCTAAGACGATCAGGTCCGCAGAATCGAGACGTGCGTGGAAGCTACTCAGCTTTCCATCACGCCATGCTTTGGTGAGTTGCTCTACGAGCTCCGAAACACGAAAAAACCGCACCTCCTTTCCTTTACGACAGGCTTCCCGTCCTAAACCAATCGCAAGATGTGTCTTCCCAGTGCCGGGGGCACCTGTGAGCACCACGTTTTGTTGATGATCGATGAAAGAGAGCGACATTAATTCTTCTTTCTTGAGATGACGGGGAAAGTAAATGTTGTCATGCCAACGATAGTCTTCGAGCGATTTGTTATTGATGAACTTTGCTTTTTTTATAAGTCGCTCTGCCTTCGCTTCTTCACGAAGCCTCATCTCCATTTCAAAAAGTGTCAGGAGAAACGTCTCGGACGATTCCATCGGAATCGTTTCGTAAATTTCAGCGACGTAAGCGAGCCGAAGGGATTTGCACATCTCTTTTAGATTCACGACTGCACCTCACTCTGCCACGGTCGATTCAAACTGTCATACTTGCTCCAGTCGACATCGTAGGGGTGCTCTTCGATGTCAGAATAGGCATCGCTTTGGCTCAGTAGCTCATACAATCGTTCATCGATTTCAGTGATTGAATGCAGGACTAATCTAGACCGTAGCCATCCCAGTCTTTCTCTACGTATCATCAGATTTTGGATGTTCAGATACTCTCGAATTCGTCCAGGGAGGTACTCCGCGTGACGTGAATGACCATAACTACGTGGCTTTTTGTACCATTCGTTGAGAATGCTTTCCCAAGGTAACGCCCGTTTCGTCATCATATAAGGTCGTTTTTCTTCGTACAGGATTTCTCCATGACGAGAAATGATTTTCATATCGTCCCATTTTAGGATGGCTCTCACTTGTCCATGTCGGGAACCCGATGGAACGAGAATCTTTGTTTGATCGATGGTCACTTCTCCATATTTGTTCACCTTCAAGAGTTCCTCTCTAAACACTGGAAAATCTTCTTCCGGCAGTCGAAGGAGGTGCTTCTGCTCTTCCACAACGAGATCTTTGATCCGTACTTTCTTTTCGTAATGGATACGTTCCATGTCATCCCTGAGGGATGATGCGAGGCGCCGGTTCAACGACTCGAAGTCATTCATGATAGGAGAAGGAACCAGGAAGTTGTAACGGACATATCCGACCTTGTTTTCGACGCTTCCTTTCTCATTCCCACTGTACGGATTACAGCTTTGAACCTGGAAACCATAGTGCGCCACGAATTGCTGAAAGGCATCCGTATAAACGGCTTCTTCTTTTGTTGTCCGTACTTTAGCGACAGCTGCCGGGAGATTGTCGATACGTAATTGTTGCGGCACGCCTCCGATTTCTTCGAACAGTCTCTTCAATCCGGTCAGGAAACATTCCTGGTTCTCTGCTGGTAATGCAACCGCAGCTGTTCGATTGCTATATGGCATGGATAGGATCAAGCAATGCACATCGACCGCATGACTATCCTTCACGACTTCCATGACACCAAAATCTACTTGTGCTTCTCCGGGAGGGTGGGCCAATCGTTCGAATCGACTATCGTTTTCTAAATCGCGACCTAGTCGCCATTCTTTTATAAATTGGCAGACGGTCCGGTAGGACCCTTCAAATCCATATGTACATAAGGTCTCATATAGTTTTTTATTGGTTCGCCGTTGTTTCTTTTTCATCATCGCATCTTCCTGTAGCCAGTCCTCAATCATCTCGCCCCAACGGGTGCCATACATCATGCCTCGCTTGGAAGAAGAACTTTCTTTTGGTAGAAAAGACTCATCGGCATATTTTTTAGCAGTTCGCCAGTTCAGGTTAAGATCTTTCGAGATTTTATTGATGGAATAGGATTTATGGTTCCTTAAAAATTTGATACAATTGATTTCGGACATTGTTAGCATTCCTTTCATCTCCTTAACGTTCTTGTTTCGCAACTTAAACGTTAGGATGATGTTGTGGGTGCTGGCAAGTCCTTTTCTTTTTTCGCAAAAGGAGTGCAGAACTGTGTACGTTTCCGTCGCACAAGTCTGCACTCCTATTCTGCATTACACAAATAGAACCACGTAGATTGAATAAACTTAAATAAAGGTATATAGTAAATATATAAGTAAAGAGTAAGGATTCTTACTTTTATTTATGTCAAATAAATACTTCGATTCAGCAAAAGAAAATTTAAGAAGAAGCATAAGCATGAACGTAAGAATAAAAGACTCGATAATAAGTGAAGCGAACCTACAAGTACAGTAATTAAGCAAAAAGAAGGAGAGAGAAACCATGTTAGCGACAAAAAAGAAAAAGGTTGCCGTCTCCAGCAAAAGACAAATCGCCATTCCGAAAGAATTTTATGATGCAATTGGTATCGAAAAAGAAATTATTATGGAGCTCCAGGATGGTGTCATTAGCATTACTCCTGTAAAAACAAATTCAGATGATTTTTCAGAAGAGATATTAGCTGATATTATTGCAGAAGGATTTAGTGGGAATGACATTTTAAAAGAGTTTCAACGACGTAAAAATATGATTCGTCCGGCTATTTCACAAATGGTTAAGGAAGCATTGAGCTCCGATCCAGTGTCACTAGATGATTTATTCGGAGATGACAATGAGGACTGATTTTATTTGAAAGATCAATTACCTATTTCTTATTCCTCTGCAGCAAAAAAGTACTTTAAAAAGCTTGGGAAAAAAGATAAGCAACTTATTAATTTGTATAAAATTAGTTTAGATAAAATATCTAAAAATCCTGAGATTGGTGAATTTAAAACGGGAGATCTAGCTGATATTCGAGGTTATGATTTTAAACACAAAGGTACAGTATATGAGATTGCATATCATATTGAAGTAGCAGATAACGGGGAATTGATTGTTGTGATTTTAGCTGGAACAAGAGAAAATTTCTATGAAGAACTAAAAAGATATTTAAAACCCTAACCCTCATGTTTTAGAATCGATAAAAAATACTGTATAGAAATGGACAATAGTAAATTATTGCGCGCTATGGTTTACTGCAGGTAGATTTAAATAAAGTACTATACGTATCAAGAATAAAATTATAAAGATATGTAACAATAATCGTATGAAAAGGGAGGTCATCATAAAGATGTACCTCCCCTCAGACTGTAGACAAACCCTCATTTCCACTTGGAAATGAGGGTTTGTCTTATGTATGCGTAAAAAATATGACACTCCATTAGGATTCCGACTGGAATCCCATGACCAATTGGCCAATTTTTTGAGGTTCAGGGCAGCAAAAGTGAGCATGGCCTGCATCGTCACTTTTTTTAACCCGCGGTAGCGAGTCCAACGCATACCATGCTTTTCTTTCGCGTCGGCAAAGACACGTTCGATTGTCTCTTTTCGTCGGGCATACAGCTGCCTATTAACCGGTGTATGGCGAAGGTGCTCGACTTCGTCGATTGCATCTTGCCAGACATGCCGATGAATCACTTTCTGCATCGTCTGACTTTTCGTACACCGTTCTAGAAATGGACAAGTTTCACAGATCTTTGGATCTGATACGTACTCCCGTCTTCCTTCCCGTGTAGTTGTTCGATAGACAAGCTGCTGATCATTTTCACAGAGATAGCAGTCGTAATACTCATCATAATAGAAGGCATTCGTTTTGAACATACCCTTCACCCCTTTGGGGCGGGTGTAGGGGAAGACTGGCAAAATACGCTGTCTGAGAAGTAAATGTGCGATGGGGGCGGTTTTATAGGCGGAGTCTGCGACGACTGCAAACGGAACGGTAAAACGGTGGATGATGAGTTCGAGCAAGGGCTTTAAAATGATACTATCGTGAATATTACCTGGTGTGACAATTGTCCCGAGGACAAAACCATTCCGATCACATGCTGTATGAAAGGAATAGGCGAATTGCTTTTCACGCTCCCCCTTCACGTAATATCCTGACTCAGGATCCGTGGTACTCTCCTTCGTCAAACGTTGATCATTCTCGTCCTTCTTCTTGGGGGTAAAACGCTTTTTTCCGTGCGCCTCACGATCATCATTGATTTCTTGTTCCAGTTCATCTTGATAAAAACGTGCTGCACGACGAACATGTTTCTTTTTATATTTCCGCTTATTCGCATTTGCTTTGACGTGTGTCGAATCGATAAACAGGACCACTGGGTCCACGAATCCAGCATCGACGCCTTGGGTCAGAATTTTGTAGAAGATATCTTCAAAAATCGTCGTGTCTTGGAAGCGTCGGACATAGTTTTTTCCGAAGGTTGAAAAATGAGGAACCTTTTCATCCAATCCAAGTCCTAGAAACCAACGATAGGCGACGTTCGTTTCGATTTCTTGGATCGTCTTCCGCATAGAAGGAATACCGAATAAATATTGAAGGAGAGCCATCTTGATTAAGAGAACAGGATCCACGCTAGGTCTTCCGTTATTTTCACAGTACAACTTTTCAACCAATGGATAGATGAATTGAAAGTCCATCACCTGATCGACCTTGCGGACCAAGTGGTCCGCAGGAACCAATTGTTCGAGTGTGACCGTGATGTTTTCAGAACGATGGTGTTGATTTCGTTTTCCCATCATGGGAAACCCTCCTTCGTGGTATATTTCTTTTATTTTATAATATGAAAGAAAGCTAAAAAAGCCTCGATTTCCGATCTAATCGCTTCCTAGTGGAAAGCAAACAGGAGCGACCCTGCAGTGAAGCGAAGCGGCGCGATGTTTGCCACAGGAAGACGATTAGGAAGGAAAGAGAGAGCAAAAAAAAGATGGGAAATCACATTCAAGTGACCTTCCATCTAGTTTGTCTACACGCTGCAATGCCCTCTATGTCAATGTGACCTAGAGGGCATTTATAGCTTTTAACTTTTATTCTTTAGAATAAATAGGAGTGAACATGTATGTAAAACGACCGTTTTATATAATTAATTTTCCTGTAATTTTAAACTATAATTAAATGGTGCTTACATAATTGATTAAAAAAGGAGAATATACAATGTCAAATGTTAAACAATTATTACACTCTTACGGAGAAGACTTTGAATTAACACGAGGTGGTCAGAACTTAGGTGTTTCTAGGGGAATGATGAATAGCGATGAAGTTACTAAACGGGGTTATATTGGTTTTCCGGAGGAAGTAGATATTCAAGTAGGAGATTGGGTAAAAGGTAAACTAACAAACAATGTATTCAATATTCATGATATTACTGTTCATACTCTTCGAGGTCAAATTTTTCAAAAGAAATGCTACTACTTAACAAAGGTTGAATTTGAAGAGAAAGAAGTACTTCGACAATCGAATCAATCAATCGTATATAACCTTATTGGCGCCAACACTCGAGTTAATAATCATTCAACGGATCAGTCAATCAACGTAGTAAACACTTCGAATCATGATCTATTCGATGAAATAAAAAAAATTCTTAATGACAACGTTGCTAATAAAGACGAGTTACATGAGTTGAGATTATTGGTAAACGATATGGAAAGCAATCAAAATACTTCTGCTTTCAATCAGTCTTATACAAAATTTATAACAAATGCCGCTAATCACATGACAATTCTCTCTCCTTTTATTCCTGCATTAACTCAGATGATTACATCGTAAATAATTTAGCATTTCGAAATATGAAATGCACGTGATTATCACTCCTGATTAGTGGATATAATGTTATTAGGAGAAGTTACTATGCAGGTTGTTAATAAAGACGAGAAATGATGGTGTATTATCAATTGAACACAATTGAAGTAATGATTACTTCTTTTTGGAGTATTGTTATTTGTCCTATAATCTATACCATTGTTTCTAAACATATTTCATCAAACAACACTGAGACGAAAAAGCGAATCAAAAAATAACCCTTGCCGCTCTAACAGCAAAGGTTATTTTTTGATTTTATAAGAATGAACATTAAGAACTACTAAACGTCTTGAATTTATTAAGTTACGAATAGAACCATTAAAAAAATCAAAGAAAAATAACGTGGTCAACTTTCCAAGTAAACATATTGATTTTGTGATCAAAACAATATAAAACAACCCCTTTGAAAGGGTAGAGAGTATGCTGATTATTTTTCGAGATGTCCAGTAAGTTTTTCTACAAGATGATTCAATGTGCTCGTCATTTGGTCTAAAGACGCTGTCATCGTCTCGAATTCGTTTTGTACCCCAACTTGTTCTTCGAGACCAGCAGCTGTTGATTCGATACCATGGCGAACCTCTAATGAGGCGACACGTGTTAACTCCATTCTTTCACCAATTTCAAGCATCTGCTTGCCGACACCTTGGCGTGCTGTTTGAATCGAGCGAATGCTCTGCTCTACATCTTGAATCTTTCCTGTGATGTCAGCAAATGTCTGACCGACACGTTGCGTCATCTGACGGTTTTCCGTCAACGTTTCTGCGTAGGCTTTGGCCGTTACTTTGATTTGATTGGTATCGTCGATGAGTGCCCCTAATACTTCCGTTACTTCATTGGCGTAGCTTCGTGACTGGACAGCAAGGTGTCCGACTTCGGTCGCAACGACAGCGAAGCCGCGTCCCGCTTCACCAGCGCGGGCAGCTTCAATCGCTGCATTAAGCGCAAGTAAGTTCGTTTGCCCGGCAATCGCTTCGAGACTCGCAAGAATGATTTGAATTTTATCAGAGCGTCCTGTCATCGTCTCGACGGAATCGTGTAAACGGTGTGTCGCTTCGACCATTTCTTCGACACGATGTTCCATCAATTGCATTTCTTCGTTTCCTTCACGTGCGATTGCCGTCATGTGGACGGCTGTCTCTGCCGTCGTCGCCATCTGTGTTTGAATTGTCGCAATCGCTTGACTAATTTGCTGCAACTGGCTCGCTCCATGTTGCATTGATTGGTGCTGACCTTCGGCAGAGTCGACAATCGGCTCGATGGCAGTTGCTATTTGGTTTGAAACAATAACCGAATTTGTAGCTGCTTCTTTTAGATGTGTCGTATTTGCTTTTAAATGTCCAACGAGAGTTTCTATTTGTTGCCCTACACTCGTAATCAGGGTATCTGCTTCATTTTCGCGTATTGCTGCGGCTTTACGCTCGCGATTTTGGACGAATGTTTGGATGATTAGAGCGCTACTTGTTAGCACTAAGAAGATAGCATGTATCATCAACAGACTAAATGGATAATCATTCGTTCCACACAATAATGTGGGTGCAAAAAAGTACCCGGCAAAGTGTTGAACCGCAAATAACACTGTACTGATCAGAATTAAATCGATTCGCCGGAAGTAGGCAATCAATGCTAAGACCATGAAAATCGAGAAATGATATTCGACCAGACCATTTCCTCCGGCAATGATTGACATACTTGAGAAGGTCAGCGTTAACATCAAGAACAGGGGAACACGCTGATTCTCTTTATCTCGGTTGTATATGAAAAAAGAAATAACAAGAAAGAGTAGCGGGAATAATGCAATAAACGCTAAAGATGTAAAAGAGATGTATGTAACATTCCCACGAAAGGATAATTCATCATCTCCAAATGAGGTAAAGCGGTAAAGACCATGAATGATTAAAGATAAAACAACGATAAAAGATGTTATGAGTAGCATCAATTGATTAGAACGTCTCATAAAAATAATAACCTCCAAAATTAGATTATAGAACCACTATATCTATCGGTTAACTTTACTAAATATTTAATTATATATGACGGTTTGTCAAATTAAGTGCAACACTTCTTCCGTGAAGACCTCGTATGCAGTTTTCCAGTTGAGACATTTTCGTGGTCTCCCATTGATCCAGGCGAGCGCTTGAGCGAGTTCAG
>CAACWI010000221.1_pt1 | contig 15858 bp, 19 predicted proteins | sample 2275591 | NCBI WGS metagenome assembly CAACWI01 (sample SAMEA5312452, study PRJEB27640) | indoor metagenome | biome: indoor environment; feature: uncontrolled; material: polymer tiles stone | place: Germany | collected 2014-07-07
CAATTTGTATAGTAATTATTTCAATATCGGTTAAAGCTGGAGGAAATCCTCTCGTTCTTAATGGCTTTGTGACGATAAGTGAATAGCAAGAATCTATGAATAAATACACAGAAATGATAAATTCGTAAATGGACATAACATGAGGTAGTTTTCTTGGTCGAAATCTAAATTGTGTTATGTCCATTTTATTTCAAGAGTTTAGAAAGTTGAGATTCGCGTGTAATAAATTGAATTTCAATTATTTTTCAGTTAATTCAATTTCTATTCTTATCGTTACTCTTGTTATTTTCGCCGGTCTCAACATCGCTGCAACGATGCGATATGAAAAAATGAAAAATTACAGCTTCGCATTAGTCAGTCAGAGTCAAAAACTGCAATCTGACATCAATGATCTGGAAGCAACTAGACATGATTTAATTGTTTTAACAAAGCAATCTGTTAATGAGGTAAGAAGGAAATTTCCTCAGCTTCAGATAGGAATAAACTGTAAATCATTAGACTAAGCCTATTTAGCTCTCATTTGCGATTTAAGCGCCTTTTGATAAATTCTTGTGGGATTCTATGAAAACAGCTTAAATCGATCTAAAACCCCCTTTTTTTGCATTTAAGCAGCATATGCAGAGCGAGTGTCTACGAGCGAACTACAAAATTCGCGCTTCGACTCCCTGAAAAACTGTTTTTTACAGCATAAAAACGCTCAAAGAGAGTGAATCAGATGAAGGAATTAGCGTCTAGGTCGAGCGAAGCGAGCAAAAATGTTCTATGAGCGAAGCGAATCCATTCTTGTTGTTGCCTTTGACTTTTCTTTTATCAAGATTTGAGTCATATCCGGTATGGACTAAAAAATTGCCCCTACGAACTGAGCGAAAGTGAAGTTCAATAGAGTTTGAGCATAGCGAAAACATAGGGCAATTTTTCTTTGCTTGGGCTTTTAATTATTTTTAAAGTTTTTAAATGCTTTTAGACGCCTTTAAAGCCTTACTACAAAAGACTTTAAGACTTTATAAGACGACACTTACCTTGCAATAAGACGACACTTACCTTGCAATAAGACGACACTTACCTTGCAATAAGACGACACTTACCTTGCATAAGACGACAAAATATATTAGTGTCGCTTTAACGACGTAAAAAAACAATGCGCCATGAAAGAGCTGATAGTAAAAGATAATGCTTTAATTAATGCTAGTTACAATCTAGACCTAGTTGAACAACGTTTGATTCTTCTTGCGATTATGGAAGCTAGAGAAAGTGGGAAAGGTATTAATGCCAATGACCCCCTTACTGTTCATGCTGAAAGCTATATTAATCAATTCAACGTACATAGAAACACAGCTTACCAAGCCTTAAAAGATGCTTGTAAAGATCTATTTGCTCGTCAATTTAGCTATCAAGAACAACGCCCAAAAGGTATAGCAAATATCACTAGTAGATGGGTTTCACAAATTGCTTATATTGATAATACTGCAAGTGTTGAGCTTATATTTTCCCCTGCCATAATTCCTTTAATTACAAGGCTTGAGAAGCATTTTACAAGCTATGAAATGAAACAGATTAGCTATTTAAGTACTGGCTACGCTGTTCGTCTATATGAGATTTTGATTGCGTGGAGAAGTACAGGGAAAACGCCAATAATAGAATTGACTGAGTTTAGAAAACAGATCGGTGTACTAGATACTGAATACAACAGAATGCATGATTTTAAAAAACGTGTATTAGACCCTTCAATTAAGCAAATTAAAGAACATACAGATATTACAGTTGAAGTAGAACAACATAAAACAGGACGCTTTATCACTGGCTTTTCATTCAGACTTAAACAAAAAAAATCTGCAAACAAGAAGCTGATCAACACCATAGATTCAAACACAGTAGATCTATTTTCTAAAATGACAGATGCTCAACGTCATATGTTTGCTAATAAGCTTTCAGAACTCACAGAAATGGGCAAATACTCACAAGGAACAGAAAGCTATCAACAGTTTGCAGTTCGCATTGCAGAAATGCTACAAGATCCTGATAATTTTAAAGAACTGTATCCATATCTAAAAAAAGTGGGATATATGCCGGAGAATAAAAAGGATTTAGTAAATGGCTAAATTGTCGCTCAGCGAAGTATCAAAACGGTTTAATGTGAGTCGTTCAACAATTTATAGAGCAATTAAAGAAGGACGGATCTCAAGAAGTGCTGATAGTCTTTTTGATATAGCTGAAGTTATACGGTGCTTTGGTGAGCCTGTATTGAAGTCTCAGGAAATCCAACCTAAAGAAATAAAAGATGATGCGGATTTACGTCAACTCGTCGATTTTATGAAGAGAGAAATTGAATCTTATAAAGATAGAGAACTACGTTATTTAGATCAAATTGATCGGTTTCAATTACTACTAGGTCATAAAGAAGAAACTGAAAAAAAATCTCATGAAACACCAGTGGAACGTCCTAGCGATACACCACGAGACAATATCAATGAAACATCTAAAACCCTTATAAATAAAGAAATGAAACACGATGAGGAATCTCATGAAACACCAGTGGAACGTCCTAGCACTATCTCATTGAAACAAGTTGAGACGTCTAATGAGACGCCAGAAAAGAAAGGTTTTTGGAGTAGATTTTTCTTACCCAATGGCTAAATTTGGTCTTTATATGAAAGATCCATTAAAAAGCCCAGTTTTTACAAACTGGGCTTTTTAATGGATCGCAATATCTTGTTATTACAGAATTTATGTGATTGATTTCGTATAAGCTGTATTATTGAAATTGTACAAAATTTAATTAATGTTTAGAGATAATGAGAATATAGATGCATAAGTTTTTAATGGTACTAATAGTATCTTTTTCTAGTGGAAAATTATTAGCAGAAGTCCCTAAGATTGAAGTGAATTGTGATGATGTGATTATTAATAATTCACCTAAAGAAAGTGGTAAGAGTCGATTAGTAGCTTTTTGGAAAGATCCTGCTGTTTTCCCAAATCCTCCTAAAAGTAATATGGTGGGAGATTCAGATGTGAGTTCTATTAAAAAATTTCAATTTTCATGCCCCTCATATTCATTATCCTATGATGGGAATATCATCGAAATTAAAGGAATTACATATGAAGATGCAGTAAGTAAATTAAGAGGAGAAATTCCTTTGTACTATGGTGCTGGATACGAATATCCAAACATAAAGCAAGGCTATTATTCATTTGGCTACGAATTTGACTTGAGAGATTTTTTGTTAAAATCTAATACTAATAAGGTTTATCCAGGTACAAATTTAGATACCCCAAGTAGATTTTATTCAAATATAAATACAATTTTTAAAGGAAGTATTTTAGGTTATAAAGTTAATAATAGAGAGTTAAAACCATTGTTGTATGAACAACAAGTTAGCTACTATTATGAAGATTTTGAAAATGCAGAAACTATAGATATTTTCCACAAAATTAATTCTTCCCCCTCATCCGCAATTGTTCAAAGAATTTTTATTAATAAATCTGAAGGCTTAGTGAGAATCTACTATAAATATCCATTTCCAATTAAATAAAAGAATTCTTTGATAAAAAGTGCAATATTTGAAGGGTAAATTTTATTTCTTTATCTCCCCTCCAAATACCTATTTTCAATTTTTTTCCTATGCCTAAATTAAAACAGCCAATTAGTTATAATTAACTGTTTTATAAAATTAATTATTTAATTTGTTGTAAATAATCACACCATCTTCTTTATTAATTTTAGATAGTGTCTTTAAAAACACTGGTGTTCTAGTACAAATATCTCGAATATCTTTTGCTTTCAAAGGTGTATCTAGTGCCTGATAGTTATCTAATGCTTGGTAATAACAGTTTTCTGGTACACCATCATGATCTATTTTTATAGTCTTGCCCGATGCTACACCATAACCAGAAATACCTTTTCCGTTAGCATATAAAAATACAATATCTCCCTTTTTAATTCGTTCTATTTGTTGTTTATATCCATCATCAAATGCTGCGGCATATCCATTATCAATCATAAAATTATGATCATCTATTGAATAGCGCTTACAAGTATTAAGAAGAAAGTAATGAGGTTTAGTGGTTGTACTCTCTTGACTAATTATAGGGCTATTGTTTTCACCTTCACTCTCATTTTGTTCTAAAAGCCTCTTTTCTTCAGATTTATAGTTATCTATTGCATCAGATAGTAAATCAAGAATTACTTCTTGCTTCGTTGAATCAAAAAATACAGCTAAATCTGAAATTATTTCATCCATAACTTGGGGAATCTTTACTGATGTTGAAGTCATTTTGGTTTCCATAGCTTGTTTATTGTGAAGTTTTTTTATGAGACTCATGATTACCACCTTTTAAAAGTTAATACAAATTTACAGAATCTATAAAACAAAGTCAACAACTTTAAAGTTTAAAGTTTATAAGAAGCTATTAATCTATTTAACATAATAGAGCTTATACGAAACGCGTTTTATAAAATCTTTTTTTTTCATATAGTTAAAAAATTTCAACTGACCTAAAAAACAGCAAAAAACCGGCTTGGAAACAAGTCGGTTTTTTTATGAGCGGTTTTGATATATTCCGCCAATAAAATCGATTACTTCTTAATCAAAATGAAACTTTTTTCAATATTAGCAACCTTCCCAGGGCAGAAAATATCCCCAATTTCTGCGGATAAAAAGGGGACAGTTTTTAGGCTATGTTGTACGCATTTGCTTACGTCAATTCCGGCCCTTTGCGGCTATACGATCTTGCTGTAATTTCCTATGATGGATTCATCAGGAACAGGAAGTTCCACACAATAATAAGAACACAGATACGCACAAGGACAGTAAGGTACGACAGGAGTTATACCGAGCGAACCAATACGAAAAACCCCGACAGGATGTCGGGGTTTTTTATTAATTTTTGTATTTCAGTCGGTATTTTTAATCTATTTATAACTATCGTTTTGGTCTTGTAAACAAAACAAATAATCCTAATATCACATCGATTAACACCCAAAATGTTAAAATTAATCCCATACCTATAGTTGTTCCAACAGCAGCACCAGCCTGTTCATATTCATTGGTAGAAGATGTGTAGACTTCAGATGCCCCCCCACAAGCTTTAAATGCTATAACGAACATTAATAAATTGAACAAAATAAATACCCATTTAAATATTTTACCAATAAAACTTCTTGTAGGTTTATTCAAAGTGGTTCCGCAAGATGGGCAATCTAAAGCAGTATTACTTACTTGATGATTACATTCAGGACAATTTATTAGAGCCATAAATATTTTCTTTAATTATTTGAAATTGTTATATTAAGTATAATCTAAACAGATCTAAGAAATACATATGAAAATCAAAGTAATAACTTTATTTATATTATCTAACTTATTTATCAATTTTAGCTATGCTGAAAAGGTAATCGCAATGAGTGATAGCTATTATCAAGGAAAATATTTTCTTGTTAGTCAAAGTAAAAGTAGAAATATAAATACTGTAATCTATAAAACTGTGTTTAAAGCTGAGACTGTTTTTTCAAAAATGGAAATTAACTGTACAACAGGGAAATACAGAAAAATTGGAGAAGGAATTAACAGTATTAACTCTATAAATATTTATAGTGATAAAGGTAATTGGATTACTCCTGTTTATGAAGCATCTCATTATGACGTAGTTAAATTCGTGTGCAAAAAATAATTTTGCATCGCCTCCTAATCTGCATTTTCATAATTGTCACTGAATAGCCACCAATTTTGTAGACACGTTAAAGAGTTATTAAAATTAACGTAATACATGTTGTATGAAAGGTCCTATTCACGGGCCTTTCATGATATTACTTAACATAAAATCTCTTATGCGAAGTCAAAAAAGCGAGGATCTATAGGCCCTCGCTGCGTATAAGAGATTTTATGTTAAATAAAGATATTTATTATTTCTTCCAAAATAAAAAAACCGCCTAAGAGGCGGTTTTTTTATCAAATATGGCTAATCAGCAATATTTAAAGCGGTAAAATTTGGAGGTTGATATAAGGTTTGCATATGGGAAAAAATCATCATTCCAGAAATTAAAAACATCAATATTGTTATTACAGAGCTATATAATCGCATTCATTACTTATCAATCTTACTAGACCAACATATTACCTTATATTGTTACATTTACAATAAAAATATGATTTTATTAAATTTTTAGTTAATTTTATCTTTTTTATAAGTTTAATAAATATATATATAAGAAAACTTGATTAATTATATTTTTAGTGTATAGTTAACTCAACTAGAAAAAAAGTCTCGTTTCCAGAAATCTTCTTTAAGTATCGCAGTTTTAGTCATAATCCTTCGTTTTTTTAGATTTTAAGTTCCATTCTTTATTATTTTCAAAGTTATACTCAGTCAATAAAATGGCTAAAAATTATTAAAAATTAGTAGGATATATTATGTCAAACTCAAATATCGTTAAAGGTTCTGTAAAGTGGTTCAACGAAACTAAAGGTTTTGGTTTTATTCAACAAGAAAATGGTCCAGATGTTTTTGCTCATTTCAGCGAGATCGCTAGTTCAGGTTTCAAAACTTTACTTGAAGGTCAAATGGTTGAATTCAGCATTACCCAAGGTCAAAAAGGACCAAATGCTGTAAATATTGTTGCTATCTAAGTAATAATAGGCAGTAATAAAAAAGCACTAATCAGTGCTTTTTTTATGATCCAAAATTTAATTTTAAAGTTATTTTCCAGATCGGAAAAATTCCAAAAATAGGATATAAGTTGTTAAAAATAAATGATTTAATTGCAAAATCTAAAAATGGTACTGAAATTATTGTATCGTTAATTCCATTAAATAAAATGCAGAATACACGTCAAGATTTACAACAAATTGAAGTAGGTAAAAGAGTCTTGCTTCAGTCTGGAATTGTAGTTGATTTAAATTTAGATGGTCGTACATTTTATACTTCTTTACACCAACTATTTAAGTTAAAGCATAAAGTTATTTAGATAATAATTATATATATCAATTTCTTAAGTTTATATGTTTTTCTCCTACAATATTATTAAAGGTATATTAATGCTTAAACAAAGTATCAGCGTGAAAGATCAATTTGGGGTTAAACACGCTATTCAAGCAACAGTTGATAAGCATTTTGCTACTACGCAATCTTCTTCTAATGTAAAACATATCACCTTTGATGGTGAAGATATTCGGCCAAGTTTTGAAATGCTTTTTCAAAGTACTTTAAGCGGAAAAATTTTCAAAATTGTATAGATAGTCTGAATTCTGCTTCAGCGTCTATATTCTATAAATGATAATCAGAATTCAATTGTAGGCCATTATAAATCAGACCTTCTAATCGGTATCAGGAAAGTTGGATGGTTAATTAATTGAGTTTTAAGGACTGATTTTTGTATTATACAAAAATCAGTCCTTTTAATTTAACTTGTGATATTAAATCTTATATATACCCAATTCAAAAATAATTCTTTATGATTGAAATTAGGTGCCGCTATAGCATCTATTACTAGCCAAGCCTTATTAAAATTTAGTGTGAATTTTAATGGTTCCTTTGCTTCAAAATCACTAATTCTGTGGTCATGAAGTTCAAAGAAAAAAACTTTCAACTTTTCAAATTGGTTACTATTCTTGAAGTTTGGAGATTCTTTTAAAAAATTATAAATTTGTTCTATAGTTATCAAAGAAGTGGTATGGAACATTCTAACCTTTCGTATATTTTACATATTTTAATTATGACACATATCAAAATTATCTAGTAAGTTTATATTTTATAAAATAAATCTCCCATAGTTAAAAGAAAAACCTTATTAACTGAAATCTTAATTTTTAGCTAGCATCAATCCTTATTTTGATTTTGGATGCACCTCTAAGTGTGATTTAAAGCGAAAACATAGACAATAAAAAAGCCCAACATCCTGTTGGGCTTTTTCGTATTTGATGCTTAGATCTGACTCCTGTCTGATCTCACATTCCTTGTTCTTTCTCTTGTTCTTTTTATCTGGAGCATCCTGCTCTCTATGTCCCCATCATAGGAAAATTCCACTATCTCGCCTAGACGTAAAGGACCGGAATTGATGTGAGCAAATGCGTACAAGATCGGCTAAAAACTATCCCTATTTTATCCGCAGAAATTGGGGATATTTTTGGCAATGGATAGATTGATAACACAGAAAAAAACTCAAAATTGATTAAATATTGATCATTTTTATTGGCAAAAGCTACCAGTTTTGCTTAAAAAAAAGCCGACTTGTTTCCAGGCCGGTTTTTTGCTGTTTTTTGAGTTTTCTATTTTAATATAACTAATTGATATTAAATAATTATTACAATTGCATTTCGTATAACGCCCATTATGTTAAATGGATTGTGAATTAGTGGATTATTCATGCTTTCACTTAGAAAAACTTGCAGATGGTTTTAACTTCTGTAATCCTTGCCGCAAGGGTGTCTAGCTAAGCTAAGGCAGGTGTTTGTTGTAGTCGGGCCGCTACAATGCTAATAAAGAGCACCTGTATGTTTAATTTCAAGATCTTTAATGAAGTCTCTACGGAAGTATTGACTATAAAAAATGACCTTCAGCTTAATTCTGAGCTGCAATTAATTAATAAATATAAAACTTCTACTTCTGAAAATTATAGACAGGCTATTATTTTAATCTTTAAAGAACGTGGTTACTCGTCTTTAGAGATAGGTCAACTATTGGTATGTAAAATTTAAAGATTTATTCTTTGAGATCAATATATTCTAGACATGAGCTATGGACTGTATAGTTCCAATAATGTCTACGAGGTTATGTGAAAATACAATTTATTAGAAATTAAGCTTTGACCTATCAAATGACTAGGCACTTTATTTAAAGGTGCCTAGTTAGATTAAAAGTGCTTAAATTTCAATTTGACTACCTAGTTCCACAACCCGGTTAGCAGGAATTTTATAGAAGTCACTGACAGGGCTAGTATTTTTTTGCATTGTAATAAACAACTTCTCACGCCATACCGCCATTTTATGCGACAGGCTTGGAATTAACCTTTCTCTAGAAATGAAGAAACTTATATTCATTAGATCATATTCTAGATCTAGCTCTGTAAAAGCCTTCTTCAATTCATTCGGTACATTAGGCTCTTCTTTAAAACCATAGTTGATACCTATTCTGTAGAAGCCATTATTTAATATTTCAGTTACGATTCGATTCGTATCTTCTACATAAGGAATTTCGGAAACTTTGATAGTGACCAGAAAATTATGTTCATGAAGAACTTTATTGTGCTTTAGATTGTGTAAAAGAGCATGAGGTACGACTTGAGGTGTGCCAGTTAAAAACACTGCATTTCCGCTAATTTTTTGAGTTTTTCCTTCTATATATTCCAAGAAAGTATTAAGTGGAAGCGTATCCTTCTGTAGTTTCTCCTGAAGAATTTCTCTGCCTTTTTTCCAAGTCATCATTAATATAAAAACAATAACTGCAATGACTACAGGTACCCATCCTCCAATAAGAACTTTTAATAGATTCGAACTTAATAAAATTAAATCAATAAAAGCGAAGGGAATAATAAATAGTAATACTTTCCAAGTTTTCCACTTCCAGTAACTATAAGCTAGGAAGGCTACTAATAACGTGTCGCAAAACATCGTAACAGTTACTGCCAACCCATAAGCACCAGCCAGCTTGCTACTACTTTCAAAAATTAAAATCAAAATTGTTATACAGATGAATAGAAGCCAGTTGAGTAATGGAATATAAATTTGCCCAATCTCTGAAGCTGATGTATGCAAGACTGTAAGCCGAGGTAGATAGCCTAATTGAATTGCCTGTTTAGCCATTGAAAATACACCACTGATCAATGCTTGCGAGGCAATGACCGCAGCAGCAGTGGCCAAAATAATCATTGGGTATAGAAGAGCAGAAGGAAGAAGAAGGTAAAAAGGATTGGTAATAGCTGATGGATCTCGTAACAGTAAAGCGCCTTGTCCCGCATAATTTAGCATTAGACATGGCAGTACAATTAAAAACCAGCCTAACCTAATCGGTAAAATACCAAAATGCCCCATATCTGCATACAAGGCTTCACCACCGGTCACCGTTAAAACGACTGCGCCCATGACAAAAAAAGAGATAAAGGGATTATTAACAACAAATAAAAAAGCCCAATGAGGGCTGAATAATGCGAGGACAAATGGACTTTGAATAATGCTGCTGATGCCAATAGCCCCAATAGACAGGAACCATAATAGGGTGATAGGACCAAAGAATTTCCCCATCATTGCAGAGCCATGTTTCTGAACTGCAAAAAGTGCTACCAGAATTCCGATACTGATTGGAATGATGAAGCGATCAAATGACGGAGCAGCAACGGAAAGACCCTCAACTGCGGATAGAACAGAAATAGCAGGGGTAATAATACCGTCACCGAAGAATAACGATGCTCCAATAAAACCTAAGACAATAATTGCGAGTCTTTTTCCACGAGATAGGCCTTTCTGCCGAAGGTTTAAAGCCAATAAAGCCATAATACCGCCTTCACCATTATTATCAGCTCTCATGATCACGAGAACATATTTAATGGAAACAATTAAGGTAATGGTCCAAAAGATTAAAGAGAGAATTCCTAGGATATTAATTTCATTAATAGGTAGTCCACGTGTCGCATGGAAACTTTCTTTTAACGCATATAATGGACTCGTTCCTATGTCGCCGAATACCACTCCTAGTGCAGCCAGTGTCAATGCTGGTACTGCCGGCTTACTCACATTATTTTGCATATATTTGATTTACAAAATTGAGAAGCTTGGAATTTTATCATCAGACTTCTTATAGAATTGCCTTATACATAAAAACCCATACCTTCTGAGGATACTATAGTTTTTCTAGTTAAGTCTGCACTATATAAGTGCTATTTCACTTGTAAATAATTTGAAAATAAGTGCATTACTAAATAGATAGCTTAGAATTATTTCTAAAATTAACATAATACACCTTATGCGAAATCAAAAAAGCGAGGATCTAAAGTCCTCGCTACGTATAACGCCCATTATATTAAATGGGCGATTTTTTAAGACTAATGATTAGCGGTTTTCTTCAGCTAAATATGCTTGTAACTCTTGAGTACGTAACTTCGTTTTTTTAGTTAAACAGCTATTCTGTATAAGCGGTTGAATTGAACCACCTTCATATGCAGAAGCTTCATATTTACAATCGCTCTCTTTATATTTAATCCAATTCAGTTGTACAGCTTTTACTTGGTTTTTTCGTGCCTTATCTAATTTTGCAGTATAAGCGGCATATACTTTATTTAACTCTTGATCTGCCTTCTTATATTCATTCATTGAACAAATATTAAGGTCCGTTTGATTCATATTAGTATTACAAACTGCAAATGCTGTACTACTACAAAATAATGCTGCGAGTAACGATATTTTTTTCATAAATTTTTTAATTCCTATAATTATCCTAAATTATTTAAAAATAAATCCTACTTTTCTACAAGTAAAAACTAGTAATTTTCTAGTGGTTAATTTGACGGGTTGAAAGATTCAGGATTTCAGCAGCACGGACTTGGGTAATACGATGATCTCGAACATCTTGCAGAACTGCGAGATGTTGAATTTCCTTGTCAGACATAGTGATCAGCATCTCTAATTTATATCCAGCCCATGATGGTAAAAATCATCATAAACTAGACATTTTTATTGATGAGAATATAGACACTTTAAATGGGTTCTAACAGAAAAAGCCAATACAACTGGCTTTTTAGTGTCACGTATAAATCTAAGACTTGATTTGACCTTTGCTAAGGTAATGTTCCACGGCTTCTAACCCATTGATTTTAGGTTAAGGATTTTGGCTGCTATGACGTTGCTTTGAGGTGTACTCTAAATTTACATAATGTCTCATATACGAAATTCGGGGTGTAAGCCCAAAATAGAAATGTCTGGCTTACCAATTGCTCGTCCTAAGATCTCAGAACGTAAGAATTTGATGAACACCCTCGTTCTCAAAACTCGAACCTTTATTGAAAAGTTCTATCGAGGTTTATAAGTACCTCAAAATAAAAAATGCCTGAAGTTCAGGCATTTTTTACGTCATCAATATCTAGTAAAAAGCTTACAGCGATCAAAAATGAGAATTTTATTCTTGTGAATACGACTTAATTTTTTCAAAAATTGGATAGAAATCTAACCCCTCATCTTTCATCGTAGAAATCAACGCAACGATTACAGCGATATGTGTAGGAACCACACCTTGTTTACTGTAATTCGTTATCGAATTGGGTTTCATATCCAATAATGCAGCAAATTCCTTAATTGAAAGCCCTGCTTTACCGATAAGACGTTGAAATTCAGTATATGGCATTTGATTAAATTTATAGAAAAGGTGTCTTGAGATTATAGCATAGGGTTATATTTACATAAAAACACATAAAATTATGTGGTAAACACACTTTTTTATGTGTTATAAGTGGTTTGTCACCTAGCCTCTTTATCCTCTCTATCGGAGAAATGTAATATGTACTCATATCCTAATTCAAACGCTGAAAAGAAACTTGCTCTCATGATCATGAATGATTTTTTCATTCAAAAAGCACATGAACTCTGGATTTTTTTACAACTAGACCAAAGCTTCAATGATTATGAAGCTACACTGATTTGGACTCGACGTTATCTAGAGGAACATCCCGAAGGTGAATACAGCGATATTCAAAAAGCCTTCCATTCCTGTTTCCCAGAAAATTTCTTCAGCTTTGACTATTAATTTATAAATCGTCTTTCCTCTTTTGTAGCATTTGAAATCAGAGTAACCGCTATAAAAGAGGAAAAATTTAAATCTAAAAAGAAAAAAATGAGTATTAGATCGAATGAAAATACAGCATCGTTCCCAGATGCAAGCTATCATCTCGACCAATCACAACTTATATGACTTATATGACAAACAAAAGCTGATTCAAAAGTTCTTGGATGAAAACATTCCACGCATGGCGAATGGTCAAAATTTTGAACATGCCTTTGCTTAGTTAATATGAATACACCTAACGTCTACCTTGGACTAGGGCTATCAATTTGATAGTGAAAGATCAAACAGCTTACGATCTCGTTCCTCAACTAAATATCGATCCATTTGAGCAATTAATTTTGCTCTGGCTTGTTCATCGTCCTCGGTTATTTTTAACATACATGAACCGATCAGAATTTTACGTCGAGTATCATCTTTTCGTTGCTGCGCAGTAATCTTTTTCTTTTCACGAGAAATAATAGCTTGCTTTTGTGCTTTCAACTGTCTCAAGTGCTCTACTTGCTTTGCAATTTTTTCATCCAGTGAATTAAGACTCATAATCAAATACCGATTTTAGATTCTTCTCGATCATAAAAGCATTTGAACTGAAGTTCAAGACGCTATATGATACTCAAAGAATCCCGTAAGGGCGCACTTAGCCATTGAACAAGTTCAATGAGTGCGACAAGGGGGAAATCCCCTTTGTAATCCCCTGACAAACTCGATTCCTCGTTTGTATTTCGCTAAAGCGAAATTAAAAGCAAAAGCAAGGGCAAAGTAGTATGGCAATCTATCATTTTTCAGTGAAGACTATTAGTAGAAGCGAGGGGCGTAGTGCCGTTGCTGCTTCTGCTTATCGTGCTGCTGAAAAATTGGTATGTAACTATTATGGAAAAGAGCAAGATTACACAAAAAAATCAGGTGTCGAATTTACAAATATTTATGCACCTGAAAATACGAATTCTGAGTTACTAGACCGCAACCAGCTTTGGAATTCTGTAGAAAAGTCAGAACGCAGAAAAGATGCTCTGCTAGCACGTGAATTTGAAATAGCCTTTCCTTCCGAACTCAATGCTCAACAACGGCAGGCCATGCTCGATGAGCTATGTCACGATTTAGTGAAAAAACATGGTGTGATTGTTGATGCAGCAATTCATGCACCGCACAGGACAAACGGATCTGATGAGCGCAATTATCACGCTCACATTATGTTTACGACTAGAGCGATTGACTTGGAAACAGGACTTTTTGCATCTAAGAAATATCGTGACTTTAGTCGTGACCATGGTACAGAAACAGTCAGTCAGTGGCGAAAAGACTTTGCCGATCTTGCAAACAAGCATTTAGAGCAAGCTGGCTTTGATGTACGTATTAATCATCGCAGCTATGCTGATCAAAACAATGGATTACAAGCAACATTACATGAAGGTCCATCTGTTACCGCTTTGCGTAGACAATACGAGAGAGAACAGCAAAAGCCATTTGATGAAAGAAATCATGAAATCGTGCTTCCAGCTCTGGCAAAACAGAATGACGCTATCAAACTGTTTAATCTTGATCTTGAGATTATTGCGACTGAAAAACTCATCAAAACAATGCAGCACGAAGCAAAAGAAACAACTTTTGATAGCATCTTAAACGAAGCCAAAAATACAAAAACAGATGATTTTGATAAAACTTTTCCAAAACACCATCAAATGGAAAATGAAAAAAATATTTTTGATACGCTCGATTCAAGCATTTCTCAACTGAATCGATCAGAGCTATTTTCACAGCTTGATAAGACGCTTGAAAGCCATGCCGAGGTGGAACGTAAAGCTGCTGTTAAAGCGAATGCAGAGCGTGAGGCGAAGCACCAGGCGCAATTAAAAGCTGATGCAGAGCATAAGGCACAAGAAACTGAGCCAGAAGCTGAACGTAAAGCCGCTATTGAGCGTCAGAACGACGGGGGAAATGATTTCAATCCATTTTAAACGAGGGTCACTCGAATGAGCGATATTCAAATCTCCGCAACACTCAAGACAATGTCAGATGCTTTACAAACACTTTCCCAATCACTTGAAAATGAAAAGACACAGCATATTGAATTACTAAAAAAACTAAACTTGCATCTCTCTAGCTCACAAGAAATTATCGAAAATAATATTTCTGATTTTTTAAAAAAAATGGAATTAACCGAGCTGTTAAATACAGTTAATGAATCAAAAAATAATATTCAAAATCAAAAAGAAAATATTGATAAATTAAATGAAGAAATTGAGTCAATTGATAAAAATGTTAAAAATAGTCTTAGTATTTTAGATAAACAAACGGAATATATTTCTAAAAAAATTCAGAATAACAGCAATTTAATACAAACAGAGATTATTAAAAATGTATCTGTTAGCGTAAAAGAAAGCATAACCACATATTTTTTAATTCAATTTAATGAACAAAATAAACAACTTATATCCAAAATAACGGAAGCGAACGAAAAAGCGGTAAATGATTCGGTTTCAATTTATAAAGCATTAACTGTAGAAGTAAAAAGGATTAAAAGTAATCATATTGAAAGTCTTGAAAACTTTAAAAAACACGTTAATACATTCAATGCAGAAATTAATTCAGCAATAGAAAATATCGGAAGTGCATTTTCAGAAGTCAAAGAAAACAATATTAACAGTATGAATGATCTTTATGAATCTTGCGCCAGCTTTCAAAATAACGTCATTGAAAAAATAAATGCAGAAGTTGGACAAATAAATGAAATTTTTGATCAAAAAATTAGTGATATTTCTAAAGCAGTACAAAATAGCTGCAGCAATACTCTGCAAACAATGAGCAACACAGAACAGCAGATAAATCAGAAATCCAAGCAACTGACGTCTGTTTTAGAAAAAAATGCAAATGTAAGCATCGGAATGACTCAAAAGATTATAGAAAAACAAGAAAATATCTATAAAAATTTATGTAATAAAACGCCAATCTCAACTTTTAATTAAGTTTTCCAACTGTAAAGGAGGATTACCTAATTGAGAATTTAAAACGACTGAAATTGTATGTGAAAGAATTTTTCGAGTGATACGATGAGATAAATGCCATAGATCTCTAGCCCTGACTTTTTGTATATTAAACTGC
>CAACWI010000121.1_pt1 | contig 15646 bp, 14 predicted proteins | sample 2275591 | NCBI WGS metagenome assembly CAACWI01 (sample SAMEA5312452, study PRJEB27640) | indoor metagenome | biome: indoor environment; feature: uncontrolled; material: polymer tiles stone | place: Germany | collected 2014-07-07
GCTTTTGCAGCAGCTATTCCAACCAAAAGCGCCCCAACAAGCCCAGGTCCATAGGTTACAGCAACTGCTGATAGGTCTTTAGCTGTGATGCCAGCTTCCTGCAAAGCGTCTTCAAAGCAGGTCGTTACCACTTCCACATGGTGACGGCTGGCAACTTCTGGCACCACGCCACCAAAGCGTTTATGGCTGTCAACCTGACTGGCAATGATATTACTTAAAAGTTCTCGGTCATTCTTAAGAATTGCGACACTTGTCTCGTCACAAGAACTTTCGACCGCAAGAATGTATCTATCTGTCATTTCTTCCTTCTTTTTTCATTACAACGGCATCTTCCACCGGATTATGATAATAGTTTTTGCGAATGGCTAGTGCAGCAAAGCCACATGACTTATAGAGAGCTTGCGCTGCTGAATTAGAAGCACGCACTTCTAGAAAAATTGGCAAGTCATAATCAAAGAGGTGTGTCATTAGCTGTGCTCCGATGCCTTTCCCTTGATATCGACTTTTTACTGCAATATTGGTTAATTCTAACTCACCCACTAATTGCTGGACTGAGAGAAAGCCAATCAATTGCTCTTGGTCGTAAGCAAAGAAGTAGTCGTTATTGGGCGAGCTTAAATCAGCTTCAATTTGCTTGAGATTCCAAGGCGATTGACCCTGGTAGGCATCGTCTAGAATGGCATAAATGCTTTGCGCTTTTTGCATAAGCTTATACCCGTTTTATGTAGTTGTCTTGATTACCTGCTTGATGCGTTTTCAACCAATTTTCTTCAGCTTCAACTTTTTTCAAGTATTCTGGGACAAAGGCATCGACATCTACTGGTACCATCATTTGACCGACTTTACCAATTTGGTAGGCTGATGGTAGTATCGCTTGAATCTTGGCATCTGGCAATGTTTCTGCTATTTCCTCTGCAAAGGCCTCAACCTCGCCGACAAAACAAATTTTTTGGCTAGGGTCTAAACTTGCTAATAATTCCGAGATAGCAATATGTTGGTCAGGTCTTGCAGATTGGTTATTTTGGTAAAATCCTGCATAAACATTGCGACGTCTTGCATCAATTAAAGGAATAATTAAAGCATCTTTTTGCATGGCTGGTGCAGCTAATGCATAGAGTGAAGATACGCCAACTAGTTCAATTGCTAAACTGTAGGCCAACATTTTTGCTGTGGCTACCGCCACTCGTAATCCTGTATATGAGCCTGGACCTTCTGCCACCACGATACGGTCTAAGTCGCCTGGGGCTATTTCTATAGAATCCATTAAAAACTCGATATGAGGCATAAGGCTGACACTGTGATTTTTCTTTACATTTAAAGTTGTTTCTGCCACTAGCTCCTGATCCTCGAGAATAGCCACTGATAGAGCTTTGTTAGACGTGTCAAATGCAAGTATATTCATTTTATCCACTTTCTTCATTGAATTTCTATTCCCAATTATATCATAAAATTGACTGACCAACAAAAAAGCTCTATATGATAGGGGTTTCACTCTATAAAATCGTCGGTCAATGCTTTTACTATCGGCTAATATTATGTTATAATTTTAGTAATTGCAAAGAATCAGGTTTAATCTATTACACAAATAATCAATAATACTTAGTTACCATTTTAAGATGGTCTTATTTCTTATTGTTTGGATAATTGATTCATTAGGAAAGGAATTTTTAACACATGATTTTTAAAGTTTTCTATCAAGAAACAAAGAACCGTAACCCACGTCGGGAAAACACTCAAACACTCTACATCGATATTGATGCTGAGACAGAACTAGAAGGTCGCATTAAAACCCGTAAACTTGTTGAAGAAAAAACAAGTTACAACGTTGAATTTATTGAACTTCTTTCAGATAAACACCTAGAATATGAAAAAGAAACTGGTGTTTTCGAATTAACGGAGTTGTAATATGTCAAATATCGATTTAAAACCTAATGAAGTCGGCGTTTTCGCCATTGGTGGTCTAGGGGAAATCGGGAAAAACACATATGGCATTGAGTATCAAGATGAGATTATCATTGTTGATGCTGGTATCAAATTTCCAGAAGAAGATCTTCTCGGGATTGATTATGTAATCCCTGATTATTCTTACATCGTTGACAATCTCGACCGTGTTAAAGCTTTAGTTATTACGCACGGCCATGAGGACCATATTGGTGGGATTCCATTCCTACTTAAACAGGCTAACGTTCCAATTTATGCTGGGCCATTGGCTTTAGCCTTAATTCGTGGAAAATTAGAAGAGCATGGTTTGCTTCGTGATACAACCCTTTACGAAATCAACCACAATACTGAGTTAACCTTTAAAAACTTGAGCGTGACTTTCTTCCGTACAACCCACTCGATTCCAGAACCTTTAGGGATTGTTATTCATACGCCTCAAGGGAAAGTTGTTTGTACTGGTGACTTTAAGTTTGACTTTACGCCTGTTGGTGATCCTGCGGATATCCATCGGATGGCTGCGCTTGGTGAAGATGGCGTGCTTTGTCTCTTGTCAGATTCGACAAATGCGGAAGTTCCTACTTTTACTAACTCAGAAAAAGTCGTTGGTCAATCAATTCTGAAGATTATTGAAGGCATTCATGGAAGAATTATCTTCGCCTCTTTTGCTTCAAATATCTACCGTTTGCAACAAGCTGCTGAAGCTGCTGTTAAAACTGGTCGTAAGATCGCAGTCTTTGGACGTTCAATGGAAAAAGCGATTGTAAACGGGATTGAACTTGGTTATATCAATGTTCCTAAAGGGACAATTATTGAACCAAATGAGTTGAAAAATTACCATGCTAATGAAGTTTTGATTATGTGTACTGGTAGCCAGGGTGAATCAATGGCTGCGTTAGCACGTATTGCTAATGGTACGCACCGTCAGGTTACACTTCAACCAGGTGATACAGTTATCTTCTCATCAAGTCCAATTCCTGGTAACACCACTAGTGTTAATAAATTGATTAACGCTATCCAGGAAGCTGGTGTTGAAGTAATTCATGGTAAAGTAAACAACATCCATACTTCAGGACACGGTGGTCAACAAGAACAAAAATTGATGCTCCGTTTAATGAAACCAAAATTCTTTATGCCTGTTCATGGTGAATACCGGATGCAAAAAGTCCATGCTGGTTTAGCAATGGATACTGGTGTTCCTAAAGAAAATATCTTTATTCTTGAAAATGGTGATGTTCTTGCCTTAACAAGTGATACTGCACGTCGTGCTGGTCATTTCAATGCGCAAGATATCTATGTTGATGGTAATGGTATTGGTGACATTGGCACAGCTGTTCTACGTGACCGTCGTGATTTATCTGAAGACGGTGTCGTTTTAGCAGTTGCGACTGTTGACTTTAAGTCACAAATGATTTTAGCTGGTCCAGACATCCTCAGCCGTGGATTTATCTATATGCGTGAATCAGGCGATCTGATTCGAGAAAGCCAACGTGTCTTATTTAACGCAATTCGAATTGCTTTGAAAAATAAAGAAGCAAGCATCCAATCTGTAAATGGTGCAATTGTTAATGCTTTAAGACCATTCTTATATGAAAAAACAGAACGTGAACCAATTATTATTCCGATGGTATTAATACCAGACGAAGAGTAATTGGAAGCCTGATTGAAATCAGGCTTTTTTTGTTTGAGCAATAAAAAAACAGCCTAAGCTGTTTTTTATTTATTTGAATTTGCTTTGTAAGCTACTGCTTCTTCTTCTGTTGAAAATACGAAGTGACCTGGTGTGATTTCACGCATTTCACGTTCTTTTCCATCCAATTCAATACTTGGATCATAAATTTCCGCAACACGTTGGCGTTCATAATCTGGGTCTGGTTCAGGAATAGCTGATAAGAGACTTCTTGTATATGGGTGAATTGGGTTATTATAAACATCTTCAGATGTCCCAATTTCTAACATTTTACCCCAGTGCATAACACCAATACGATCTGAAATGTATTTAACCATTGATAAATCATGGGCGATAAACAAGTAGGTTAAACCACGTTCAGTTTGTAATTTTTGCATCAAGTTAACAACCTGTGCTTGGATAGATACGTCCAAAGCAGAAATTGGTTCATCAGCAATGATAAATTTGGGTTTTACAGCCAAGGCACGGGCAATACCAATACGTTGACGTTGTCCTCCTGAAAATTCATGTGGATAACGAGTCACATGGTCTTTACTCAAACCAACACGGTCAAGTAGTTCTTGAACACGAGCTTCACGTTCTTCCTTTGTTTTAGTTAAACCATGAATGTCTAGTCCTTCAGCAACGATGTCTCTAATTTTCATCCGTCCATTAAGACTTGCTTGTGGATCTTGGAAAATCATTTGTGCATCTTTACGGAAATTATGAAGTTCTTTTCCTTTTAGTTTAGTGATATTTACACCATTGAAAATAATTTCGCCATCGGTAATTTCATAAAGTTTTAAGATAGCACGGCCAACTGTTGTTTTACCAGAACCTGATTCCCCAACTAATCCAAAGACTTCACCTTCATAGATATCAAAACTGACATTATTAATGGCCTTGACTTCGTTGCTTTTCCCTTTATTAAAGGTTAAAGAAACGTTTTTTAGTTCAACTAATTTTTTACGTTCTTCAGTCATTAAATTTGTCCTTTCTTCTTATTCCATTTAGCCCAACGTTTTAAAATTGGTGCAGGTGGTGTTACTTGTGGTGCACGTTCATCTAACAACCATGTTGCAGCGTAATGTGTATCAGAAACTTTAAACATAGGAGGTTCCTCTTCCAAGTCGATATCTAAGGCATACTCATTACGAGCAGCAAAGGCATCTCCTTTTGGAGGATTCAACAGGTCAGGAGGTGTCCCTGGAATAGATTCAAGGCTTCCTTCTTCGGTATCAGTTGTAGGCATAGAGTTCAAAAGGCCCCATGTGTAGGGATGTTGTGGATTATAGAAAACTTCATCTACTGTACCATATTCAACAATTTTACCTGCATACATAACAGCTACACGATCAGCCATACCAGCCACAACCCCAAGGTCATGGGTGATAAAGATAATTGATGAAGAAATTTGTGATTGCAAACCTTTCATCAATTTCAAAATTTGGTTCTGAATTGTTACGTCTAGGGCAGTTGTAGGTTCGTCAGCAATTAAAATTTCTGGATTTGCAGCAAGTGCAATAGCAATGACAGCACGTTGACGCATACCACCAGACCACATATGTGGATAATCATTGATATGTTCTTCCGCATTTGGAATCCCAACTTGATTCATCAATTTCAATGCACGTTCCAAAGCTTCACTTTTAGAAACATTTTCATGGATTAGAATCGCTTCTGCAATCTGCATGCCAATTTTCATTGTAGGGTCAAGACTTGTCATGGGATCTTGGAAAATCATGGCAATTTCTTTACCACGAACTTTAACCCATTCGTCTTCATTAAGCTCAATTAATTTCTTACCTTTGAAATCAATATCTCCAGTGATACTTGCATTCTTAGCGTTTAGCCCCATCAAAGTCCGTGTCGTAACGGATTTACCAGAACCTGATTCACCAACAATGGCTAGTGTCTCACCTTTATATAAATCAAAATTGATATTACGGATTGCCTTAACAGCTCCAGCATATGTTTTAAAATCAACATGGAGGTCTTTGACACTTAATACTTTTTCTTTAGTCATATTAATTTTTCCTCCTAGTCGTTACTTGATTTTGGATCAAATGCGTCGCGCAAGCCATCACCTAAAAGAATGAAAGCAAGTGAGATGAATACCAAAGCCATAGCTGGAAGCATAACTTGGTAAGGGAAGTATTGTAAGTTTTCCTGAGCATCTGTGATCAATGACCCAAGAGAAGCCGTCGGTGGTTTAACACCAAGGTTGATAGCTGACAATACTGATTCATACATGATTGCACTCGGAACAGTCATCATAATTTGAACGATGATAATCCCAGAAATGTTTGGCAAGACATGTTTGAAGGCTATTTTATAATTGCTTTCGCCAAGTGCACGAGAAGCAAGTACGAAATCACGCTCACGGTAAGAGAGAGTTAAGTTCCGAACCTGACGAGCCATTGAGGTCCAGCCAACAATCGCGATCGATATAATAATTGACATAACACCATTACCAAGCAAAAGTCCAAGCATGGTTACAATAACCAAGTTAGGAATTGAAGAAATAATCTCAATAATACGTTGCATAATTGTATCGATTTTCCCACCAGTAAAACCAGATACTAAACCATAGGTTACTCCGATGATTAAGTCAATTATAGTTGCTACAATGGCAATTAATAATGAGATACGTATACCAACTGTAATACGCTTACCAACACTACGACCTAAGCTATCAGTACCCAACAAGAATTTCTGATTCTCAGGAACGCCTTGGTCTGCATAAGCATCATTAGCTTCAGTATTACCAGCATATGTAATGCTACCATTCCAAAATGGCAATGATGAACTAAGTTTAGGTGGTAAGTTACGATAGACACTAACTTGTTTACTATCAAAGCTGTTTGCATCATTTTTAGTAACAATAAAACTAGATCCTATAGCAAAAATCAATAAACTTGCTAAAAAGACCATTGCTACTACAGCTAATTTGTTGTGTTTTAATCTGCGCCAAGCATCCTCAAGGAAAGACAATGCCGGCTTTTCAATTTTTTCTTGTGTGTCAGAATTACCTGCACCGACAAGAGTAAAAGTTTTCTTTTCTTCTAGCATGTTACTCTCCTATCCAAGACGCACGCGTGGATCTGAAATACTGATGATAATATCAGTAATCAAAATTGCAACCATCAGCATCACGGCATAAACAATTGTAGTCCCCATAATAACAGGGTAGTCTTTAGTTGGAATTGATGAGACAAATTGTTGACCAATTCCTGGGATTGAAAAGATTTGTTCTATCAAGGCTGACCCAGTCAAAATATTAGCCGCCATTGGACCAACAAGGGTCAAAACAGGAATCATTGAGTTTCGGTAAGCATGCTTATTTGTAACTTGACGATTTGTTAAACCTTTGGCACGGGCTAATTGAATGTAATCAGAATTCAAAGTTTCAATCATTTCACTTCGGAAGAAACGCGTAACCTGTGCAAAAACGGGAATCGCTAAACCGAGTGTTGGTAGAATAGTTTGTGCAAATGTTCCCCAACCAGATAATGGTAAAAGACCCCATTTGAAACCAAAATAATCTAATAACAAAAGACCAATGATGAAAGCAGGTACAGAAATACCAAGTGTTGAAACAACACTTAAGAAAGCATCAATTTTATTATTTTTATTACGAGCTGAAACGGCCCCAACTAATAAGCCACCTGTGATACCGACTACTAAAGCCTGAATCCCTAAATGGACAGAAACGCCTAAACGTTGTGCAATCAATTTAGAAACAGATTGATTGATTGATTGGTAAGATGTTCCAAAATCACCATGTAGAATGTCTACTATGTATTTTAGATATTGAGCCCATAATGGTTTGTCTAAGCCATATTGCTTATTCATCATTGCAATCATTTCTTCGGTTAATTTTGGTGAGTTGTAAGGTGTCCCAGGCATAATCTGCATCAGGAAGAAAGATAAGGTTACAACAACCCAAAGTGTAGCAATTAAGATAGCTACACGTTTTAATAAGTATTTAGTCATATTGTTCCTCTAACAAAAGCAAGAACTGGTCCATAACCAATTCTTGCAATATTACATTACTAGTGCTTCAGGTGCTTATTTTTTGTAAGCGTAAGTGAAGTCAACATTCAAACCAGTTGAGTTACGGATTAAGCCTTTGATACTTGGATTTTGTAATCCTTCTCCACTACGGAAGTAAATTGGATTATAGTTAGCCGCTTCATAAAGTGCTTTTTCACCATCTTTATAATCATCAGCTGCTGCATTTGTATCAAGTGCATCAGTTGTTAAAGCTTTTTCGTAGGCTTTATCAAATGTTTCATTTGTAAATTTACCGTAGTTATAAGCTGAACCTGATTTCATCAAGCCATAGAAAGTAGAACCTTCTGGATAGTCACCACCCCAAAGTACAAGTGCAACTTCAAAGTTTTGATTTTTTGTATCTTCTAAACGTTGTTTGAAGGTTACAAATTTTTCTTCAACAGTTAATCCAGGAAGAGCTTTTTCCCAAGTTTCTTTAATATAGTCAATTGACGCTTTGGCAACAGGACTATCAGCATCCGCTGTTACTGTTACTTTAAGACTATCTTTACCTAGTTCTTTAAGACCTTCTTTAAAGAGTTCTCCGGCCTTCTTCTCATCATATGAGTAACCAGGAGCAACATGTTTTGTTAAATCTGTACCATCTTTAAGTTTTGCAAGTCCTGTTGGAGCAATAGCTGTCGCTGGTTTAGAACCAGTATCTACTGCTGCAGAAACAATACCTTTACGGTCAGTTGCAAGATTAAGAGCTTGACGAATCTTCGTATTTGATAAACCTTCTACTTTACCAGTTTGGTTATAAACCATATAAGCTGTAGTTGCTTCTAAAACTGGTGTAACATCTTTATTTTTCTTGTTAGCATTGTAAATCGCTGAAGTTCCTGAAATGTTTGCATAGTCAAGTTTACCTTGTTTGTACATTTGTACAGCAGTATCAGGTTTCTTAACTGTTTGAACGTTGATTGTTTTAGTTTTAACGTTTTTAGCATCCCAGTATTTAGTGTTTTTAACAAGTTTGAAAGTACCACTTGTACCATTCCAATCTTTAACTGTATAAGGCCCAGAGTAAACTTGTTTTTCTGAAGAAGTACCATAATCTTTACCAGCTTTTTTCACAAAATCTTCTTTTTGTGGAACAAAGTTAGCAAATGATAGAAGACTCTTGAATTGTGGAGCTGGTTCTGACAAAGTAAAGATTACTTTATTACCTTCAGCTTTAACACCTAGAGCAGTTAAATCTTTATTTTTACCAGTATTGATATCTTCAGCATTTTTCAAATGTGATTCAGTTGCAAGATAGGCATACTCAGAAGCAGTTGTTGGATCAACCATACGTTGCCAAGTATAGACGAAATCTTTTGCAGTTAATTCACTACCGTCTGACCATTTCACACCATCACGTAAAGTTGCTGTATAAGTTAAGCCATCTTCTGATACGTCAACTTTTTCAGCTAAATCTGGTTGGAGTTTCCCCTTATCATCAACTCGTAGTAAGTTACTTCCTGAGTTACCAATAGCAAGTGATGAATACGTATCAGTATTTTTTGAAATGTCTAAAGTGATTATTTCAGTTGGTGTGTACCAATTGATTTCATTTTTATTATCATTAGAAGCAGTTGATTTATTTCCACATGCCATTAAAACTGCTGCAGAAGCTAAAGTCAACGTTCCAAGACCAACACGTTTCCAATTAGTGCTTTTTGAACTTGTCATTTGAGAGACCTCCTAGTCAAACATTCTTATTAAGTTTAATACATTAAATTATACCACAATTCAGAAAAAAGGGAACAAATTTATCTGAAAATTTTGATATTAAATTATTATGTACAATGTCTTGTAAAAATGCTGTCAAGTATGACTTTGCAAGTATTTTTGTTAATAAAAACTCAACAATTTTGAATATTTTCATTAAATATTCAAAAAGCCACACTCGAAAGTGCAGCTTTTCTAATCTTAGTAACTATGAATATAGTTATCAATTTCCCATTGTGAGACAAATGTCGCATAAGAAGCCCATTCAATTCTCTTAGCTTCAATAAAATTTGTAAAGATATGTTCACCAAGAGCACTTTTAACAACATCATCTGATTGAAGTGCTTTTAAAGCATTATGTAAAGTTGACGGTAAGTCAACAATACCAGCCGCTTCACGTTCTTCTGCCGTCATTGTATAGATATTAGCCTCAACTGGTGTTGGAGCATCAATTTTATTTTCAATACCATCAAGACCTGATTCCAATAGGACAGCTAATGCTAAATAAGGGTTAGCTGTTGGATCTACTGAACGTAGTTCTAAACGTGTACCTTGTCCTCGTGACGCTGGTACGCGAATAAGTGGAGAACGATTACTACCTGCCCAAGCAACATAAACCGGCGCTTCATAACCAGGTACAAGACGTTTATAAGAATTAACAGTCGGATTCATAATAGCAGTATAACTGTATGCATGTTTCATTAAACCACCTAAGAAATAATAGGCATCTTGAGACAATTGCATACCGTTCTTATCTTTTTCATCAAAGAAAGCGTTATTTCCCTCTTTATCAAATAATGACATATTACAATGCATACCTGAGCCATTAATGCCAAATTTAGGTTTTGCCATAAAAGTTGCATACAGACCATCTTTGCGTGCAATAGTTTTTACGACTAGTTTAAAGATTTGAATGTTATCACATGCTTTAAGAACATCATCATATTTAAAATCAATTTCATGTTGTCCAACAGCCACTTCATGGTGACTAGCTTCTACTTCAAAGCCCATTTTAGTTAATACATTGACAATTTCACGTCTTGTATTATCAGCCAAGTCAGTTGGTGCTAAGTCAAAATAACCACCTTGGTCATTTACTTCAAGAGTTGGATTCCCATTTTGATCCATTTTGAAAAGGAAAAATTCAGGTTCTGGTCCTAAGTTAAAAGACTTATATCCTACTTTTTCCATATGTTTCAAAGCACGTTTTAAATTGCCGCGAGGATCACCAGGGAATGGTTCACCTTCTGCAGTGTAAATATCACAAATTAAACCTGCGACAGCACCATTCTCATCTCCCCAAGGAAAAACAAGCCATGTATCTAAATCTGGGTAAAGATACATATCAGATTCATTAATACGCACAAACCCTTCAATTGAAGAACCATCAAACATTGCTTTATTTGATAAAACTTTATCTAATTGTTCATCTGTTGCAGGTATTTCTACATTTTTCATGATTCCCATAATGTCTGTAAACATTAAACGGAGAAAAGTAACATTTTTTTCTTTTACTTCACGTCTAATATCTGCTGCTGTGATTGTCATAAAATAGGTCTCCTTATTTTTTAAACCTTTTTCGTATATCAACTAAATACGAAAATTCCCCAAAGATTGCGAGGGAGTTGAAAATCCCCCTTGATTTAAAAGTTCATCATGAAGAATACGACGAACATCAGCATCTGTCAATGTGGCTTGTTTATGCATTGATTTTTCCAAACGGTCAGCATATTCTCTTTTAATAGCAGCAATATTTAAGCCATCATCCAAGAAATCCTTAATTTCAAGTAATCTGTCCATGTCATTTAATGAAAACATACGACGATTACCATCAGTTCGTTCCGGTTTAATCAATTCCTGATCTTCATAATAACGAATTTGTCTAGCAGATAAATCTGTCAATTTCATTACAGTCCCAATAGGAAAAACAGCCATTGAACGTCTGAGTTCTTTTTCTTTCATGAAAACTCCTTTCACCAGTCTATTATATGCTCAATAAAGAAAGAAGTCAAGAAGCAATGTTAGGTTTTCTAACATTGCTTCAATCTTTTTTCTTATTCAACTTATTTTTTATGATATCAATATCTGTATTAATCAATATGGCAATGAATACACCGCAGAAAGTTTCAAATATTCTCGCAAATACATAAGCTATTGTTTCACCCGATGAAATAGATAGGGTGATAATCAATAAAGCTGCGACGGCACCAATAATACCAGATTTATTATTAAAAGCGACATTAAACATAATTGTTAACATGGTTAAAATAGGTACAAAAATTAAGGTAATAATAAAATGATGATTAAAAGCTGCTTGTAATAAAAAGAATATTAAGGAAAAGAAGCCACCAATGCTATTTCCGAGGATTCTTGAGCTACCAAAAGATACAGTCTTATCAAAATCTTCTCTCAAACTAAACACAGCTGTCAGGGCACCAATTTGCAAACCTTGAAAGCCAAAAATATGGAATAACAATAAGACAAAAAAGACAGCTAAGCCAGTTTTAAACGTACGCATACCTAATTTTAATTTTTTAGGATCAAAGTAAAAATTCATAATTTCCTATCTTTCACATCAATATATTTCAGTTTAACATGTTGTGAATAGTTTGTCATGCTTTTACTGATGGTAGTTTATTTTCTAAGCTAAACTGTGTAAAATCACTAAAATATCTGAGTTTGATTCCACAATTTTGACAAGAAATCGCACTTTTCACCTTGTAAATATTTTTTCCTGAGATTCCTAACCAAGTCCTAGAATATAAGAAAAAGGCCACACATGCGGCCTTTTTCTAACACTTCAGTTTTGTTTCTTTTTATACAAAATCAGGATTTTGCAGAGACTTTCAACAGATGTATATTTATTTCTCTGTTAATGCAGATAACCCTGGTAACTCTTTACCTTCTAATAATTCCATAGATGCTCCACCACCTGTTGAGATCCATGAAAATTTTTCTGCACGGCCTAGGTTAATTGCTGCTGCTGCTGAATCACCACCACCGATGATAGATTTAACACCTGGTTGTTTAACAATGGCATCCATAACACCGATTGTTCCTGCTTGGAAGTCTGGGTTTTCAAATACACCCATTGGACCATTCCAAACAACTGTTTTAGCACCTTCAAGGGCTTTTTCAAATTCAACAATTGATTTAGGACCGATATCCAAACCAAGGAAACCTTCTGAAATTGCTTCACCATCAGTATCGTGAACTTCAGTGTAATCAGCAAAAGCATTAGCTTCTTTAGAGTCAACTGGAAGGATTAATTTACCATTTGATTTTTCAAGTAGTTCTTTCGCAATATCGAGTTTATCTTCTTCTACAAGTGAGTTCCCAATTTCAATACCTTGAGCTTTGTAGAATGTGTATGTCATACCACCACCGATAAGGACTTTATCAGCTTTATCAAGTAAGTTTTCAATAACACCAATTTTATCTGAAACTTTTGAACCACCAAGAATAGCTATAAAAGGACGTTCTGGAGTTTCAACAGCTTCTTTAATGTATGCAATCTCATTTTCAAGTAAGAAACCAGCAACAGCTTTTTCTACATTAGCAGAGATACCAACGTTTGAAGAATGAGCACGGTGTGCTGTACCGAAAGCATCATTTACAAAAATACCATCTCCAAGTGATGCCCAATATTTCCCTAGCTCAGGATCATTTTTTGATTCTTTTTTGCCGTCAACATCTTCAAAACGTGTGTTTTCAACAAGTAAAACTTGTCCATCTTCAAGAGCTTCAATAGCTTTTTCAAGTTCTTCACCACGTGTTGAACCTGGGAAAATAACATCTTGACCAAGCTTTTCAGCTAAGTTCTTAGCTACCGGTGCAAGTGATTTGCCTTCTTTATCTGCTTCTTCTTTAACACGTCCAAGGTGAGAGAATAAAATTGCACGACCACCGTTTTCAACAATATATTTAATTGTTGGAAGTGCTGCAGAGATACGGTTATCATTTGTGATAACACCATCTTTTAAAGGAACATTAAAATCAACACGTACAAGGACTTTTTTTCCTTTTAAGTCGATGTCTTTTACAGTCATTTTAGCCATTTGGATAGACTCCTTAATATTTTTTTATACAGACTATTATATCATATTTATTTTCAATAATCTAAAATATGAAAACAATAAATTAATTATTTCACAATTTTTTCATAAAAAAAAGGAAGAGAAACCTCTTCCTTTCATGCTATATAACTAATTATTTAGCAATTTTTGCGAAGTACTCAAGTGTACGAACAAGTTGAGCAGTGTAAGACATTTCATTGTCATACCATGAAACAACTTTAACTAATTGATTTCCATCAACAGTTTGTACTTTAGTTTGAGTAGCATCGAATAATGAACCGAAAGACATACCAACGATATCAGATGATACGATTGGATCTTCAGTGTAACCATATGAATCATTAGCTGCAGCTTTCATTACTGAGTTAATTTCTTCTACTGAAGTTTCTTTATTAAGAACTGCTACTAATTCTGTTACTGAACCTGTTGGAACTGGTACACGTTGTGCAGCACCGTCAAGTTTACCATTTAATTCAGGGATAACAAGACCGATTGCTTTAGCAGCACCAGTTGAGTTAGGAACAATATTGTTAGCACCAGCACGGGCACGACGTAAGTCACCACCACGGTGAGGTCCATCAAGAAGCATTTGATCACCAGTGTAAGCGTGGATTGTAGTCATTAAACCTTGTTTTACGCCAAAGTTATCTTGTAAAGCTTTAGCCATTGGAGCTAAACAGTTTGTAGTACATGAAGCACCTGAAATAACTGTTTCAGTTCCATCAAGGATATCATGGTTAGTGTTAAATACAACTGTTTTCACGTCATCTCCACCAGGAGCAGTGATAACAACTTTTTTAGCACCATTTTCATGTAAATGTTTTTCAGCAGCTGCTTTTTTAGCAAAGAAACCAGTTGCTTCAAGAACGATTTCAACACCGTCAGTTGCCCAGTCAATTTGTTCTGGATCTTTTTCAGCAGAAACTTTAATGAATTTTCCGTTAACCTCAAATCCACCATCTTTAACTTCTACAGTACCGTCAAAACGACCTTGAGTTGTATCGTATTTTAACAAGTGTGCAAGCATATTTGGATCTGTAAGGTCGTTGATGCGAGTAACTTCAACACCTTCTACATTTTGAATACGACGGAAAGCAAGACGTCCGATACGGCCAAAACCGTTAATACCAACTTTAACTACCATTAGTGATTTCCTCCTTATGAAAATCAAAAGATTTATTATACAAGGGATACTCCCTTAACTATATTGTGAAAAGATTAACTTGAAGATATCCCCAGTAACCTTTCAACAGAACTATTATATAACTATTTCATAAAAATTGCAAATGATTAAGTCATTTTCAATAAGCATACAAAGCGGTCTAGCCCCATTTCGCTATAAATAATGTAAGCATTTCCACTGTTATACATCAAGCATTTTCACGCTTTCAAAATGCAAAAAAGACTAGGAAATAAATCCTAATCTTTTTCATATTAATGGTTATTCACCACGATTTTTTTTGATAATTTCTTCTTGAACTGATTTAGGAACATCTTCATAATGGTCAAATACCATCATAAATGTACCACGTCCTTGAGTTGCAGAACGAAGAATTGTTGCATAACCAAACATTTCAGCAAGTGGAACAAATGCACGAACAACTTGTACATTTCCGCGAGCTTCCATACCGTCAACACGTCCACGACGAGCTGTAACATGTCCCATAACATCTCCAAGATTATCTTCTGGAGCTGTAATAGTAACAAGCATCATTGGTTCAAGGATAGCTGGGCTAGCTGATTTAGCTGCTTCTTTAAGTGCAAGAGATGCTGCAATTTTAAAAGCAGTTTCTGATGAATCGACATCATGGTATGATCCATCATAAAGTTTAGCTTTAACGTCTACGATTGGGTATCCAGCAAGAACACCGTTAGACATTGATTCAACAAGACCTTTTTCAACAGCTGGGATAAATTCACGAGGGACAACACCACCAACGATAGCATTTTCAAACTCGAATCCTTTACCTTCTTCATTAGGTGTAAATTCAATCCAAACATCACCAAATTGTCCTTTACCACCTGATTGGCGTTTGAAGAAACCACGAGCGTTTGTAGCTGAACGGAATGTTTCACGGTATGATACTTGAGGAGCACCAACGTTTGCTTCAACTTTGAATTCACGACGCATACGGTCAACAAGGACATCAAGGTGAAGCTCACCCATACCAGAGATAACTGTTTCACCAGTTTC
>CAACWI010000250.1_pt1 | contig 15263 bp, 17 predicted proteins | sample 2275591 | NCBI WGS metagenome assembly CAACWI01 (sample SAMEA5312452, study PRJEB27640) | indoor metagenome | biome: indoor environment; feature: uncontrolled; material: polymer tiles stone | place: Germany | collected 2014-07-07
CCTTGCATGAATCGTTTATCTTTTTTCATTTCGCAAATTTTATTTCTAGCGGTCGAAACCTTTATAGAATAAAAGTTTGAAATACCTTCAGCATCAATCATCTTCTTGTCCATTGTTATTCCTGTTGTGCCCATTCTTCCCCCTTATATACAAAAAAAGAAGGACAAGATTTCTCTCGTCCTTAATATTCACCGATTTTATTTTTACATGGCAGCAATTATCACTACCTCAACTAATTTCTTAAATGTTACGTACATAGCCATGTGATGTTTGAGAATAATCACTTATTGCCAAATCACGACCATATTCTAGACTTCTAATAAAGTTTTTCATTTTTCAACAAATAAAAAGAAGTTACAAGTCATAACTTCTTTTAGATATTATTTATTTACTTTCTTAAAGCGGAAGATCAAAACGGCTGCTCCAAAGGCTAAAAGCATTAGTCCTAAGACACCATTCACCATCGTCATTCTTTCATTCTCTCCTGTTGCAGGTAAAGCATTCTGAGATGATGATGTTTTGCTTTGATTACTGTTTTTGTCTTTAGAATTTGGTTTATTCCCTGGTTTTGATTCAGGACCTACTGGATTTGTTTTATTTTTAGCATACACGTAGGTTACAATTTGAACTTGTTCTGTGAATTGCCCAGTCTTATTGCCTTTCACTTCTTTGAAGGTATAACCCCAAATATCTTTCTTTTCAGTATTATAGTCTTCTCCAACAGTTCCTGATTTTACAATATCTCCTGAAATGGAATTTCCTTCTATATCTATATATTTAACAAGGATTGTGCCAATTATATTAGGAATTTTGTTTTTTCTATATACATACGTAACCGTTTGAGCCTGATCTGTTAATTGACCAGTTGTATTGCCTTTCACTTCCTTGAAGGTATAACCATTAATATCTTTTTGTTCTGTATTATAAATGTCTCCAATATTACCACTTTTTATGACATCTTCTGATATTTGATTACCATCTTCATCCACATAATTTACTGTCACATTTGCTGATATTACTGGATTTTTAGTATATACATATATTACAGTCTGAGGTTGATTTTGAAATTGACCAGAAATATCACCTTGTACTTCTTTAAAACTATAACCTTCAATATTTTTTTGCTCTGTTGTATAATCTTCGCCAATGTTACCTGATTTCACAATATCATTTGCAATATTCTTTCCATGTGAATCTAAGTATTTGACAGTTACATCACCACCAGCAACCGCTTCTTTTTTATAAATATATGAGACAGTTTGATCATCATCGCTAAACTGTCCTAATGCATTATTAGGCATTACTGTAAGTTTATAACCCGGTATTGTTCTTGCGTAAGTACTGTATTTATCTCCTAAAACTCCATAAAAAAACTCGGGTTCAGATAAATCAGTTCCCAATTCATCTTTATAAACAGCAGTAACCATCCGGTAACTATCAAAATAAATAGCACTCTGAATTCTATCATCTTCAAAGTATTGGGCAAGCTCATTTGCACCAGAATGTGTATTGTTCCAGTTTATGATAGCCGTATTCTTTATTTCTACACGTTCTGAAGCATTCATTTTAGAAAAAATAACTTTGATACCTTTTAAGCTTGTAATATCAGAAGGAGGTACACTAGTAAATGTTGTTTTATCAATAGTATATTCAATGCTATAAGTTGTTCCAGAAGGTACAATAACTTCAGGTAAAGTTTGTATGCTTACACCATCAGAAAATAATACTGTCTCAGAAAAATTGTAACTACTTCCTGAATTTTGTGAAATGATTTTTGAAAACTCAATCGTATCTGTACTGTCTTTTTGAATATTTATTGTAGGGCTAAAAAATTCATTTTTTCCATTAATAACAAACCATCTTCCAGTAACTCCTCCCAGTTTTCGTATCATGTGATTACTTTCAGAATCACCTTTAGGAATATTAGTAAGTGTAGTATCATTTATTGGAATATCTATATCTTCTGTATCAGCAATAATCGACATCGTACTTGTTGAGATAAGTATACCCGTTGCTATCAATCCAAAAATTTTTACTTTTTTCATTTTACATCCTTCACCCTGAATTTAAAATTAAACATAGAAACCTTTTAATTTTTTAGTGTAAATAAAATATTAATTTTTTCTACACTCAACACATTTAAAGTCTGCTATTAAAGCATTTCCATTATTTTTCACCATCTTAAAAACACATTACTATAAAAAATAGCACCTCTATATTTTATCATGGAAGTATGATATACTAGGGTTACATTATGAAAATAAACATAAACAAGAGTCAATAAAATTAATATTTTGTTGACTCTTGTTTTCTCATTGAAACATAAAACAAAACATTGAAAAACTTCGTTTTATGTTTTTATATTTGACTTTTTAAATAGTTTGTCATTGACTTGAATCTTTCTTCCATTGTTTTTTTCACAATTTCTCCTTATTAAGTGAATCTAATACTCAGCCTCATTGACCTTCTATAAATCCTATTATAGCAAAAAGTGAAAACAGACCTTTGGAGTATACTTTATTGAACTTAGTTAACTCATTATTTATAAAGTTAAGCAATATCTTGTTTTCTATTCTTAGATATAATAAGCGAAATAGATATAAAGATAATAGCGTAAATTATCATTATTAAAATAGATTTTGAAGGTATCTCATTATTACTTATATATCCAACAGCTAACTCTCTAAAATGATAGGTAGGAGTTAATTTAGATAACATTTGCAACCATTCAGGAAATTGACTAGTAGGAAACCATAATCCCCCTAACATTGCTAAAGCTAAAAATAATATATTGGAAAATACAGATGCTGTTTTTTCATCTTTAAAATTTGTTAAAATAGTTCCTAAACTAAGAAATACAATGGCTCCAATTAACAGTAATAATCCGGACATAAGCCATTGAATAAAGGTTAAGTGAATTCCTCTAACTAAAAAACCGACTAAAAATACTAAAATAATTGAAATAATGAAAAAAATAATCATTTTAATTACTTTAACAATAAATACATCTATATCAGTTACTGGTAATCTATATAATAAATTTCTCCATCCATTCTTCTTATCTTCTATAATTTCAAATGGAAAAGTGAATATTGAAAAGCTAGTTAAACTAAAAGTCGTCATAGACATTAGATATTCTTTCATAAATGTATCTTGTGCTTCAGGATTTGGTAATTTTATCATTGCCGTAAATACTAAGTAAAAAAATACGGGCATGCCTATGCTCATAATAAGATATTTTTTATTACGCCCCATTCTTAAAAATTCTATTTTTGCTAAATTAGTCATTTTGTGTCTCCTCAATATGAGTACCCTCAAATATAGTATCCAGTAATGATGTATTGGTAAGCTCAACTTCTTTAATAGGAAATCCTATGCTTAATAATGCTTTAATAATATAATCTGTTCTTTCTGCTACAAAATACAATTCCACAGTAGATTTTGAAAAAATTTCTTTGATCTGATTACTTATAATTATATGTTGTAATGGTTGTTCAAATTGCTTATATAAATTAATATCTAAAACAATAATTTTTTCGTGATTCAGCATTCTTAGCCGGTATGGTGTTTCATCTGCCATTAAATTACCATTATCTAATAAAAGTACTCTATCCGCACAATAATTTACTTCTTCAATATAATGGGTTGTAAATAATACTGTAGTGCCTTTTTCTTTAAGTTGTTGAATACATTCCCAAAAATGGTGTCTGGTCGATGTATCCATACTTGAGGTAGGCTCATCAACAATTAAAAATTGTGGTTTGTTAATTACAGCTAAACAAAAATCTAGTAATCTCTGTTGCCCTCCAGATAATTTAGAAGCGAACTTATTCATTTGTTCGTTTGAAAAATTAAGAATAAGTGCAACTTCTTCCTCAGAAAGAGGAGTATCAGTATAACTAGATACAAAGTTAATTAACTCGTTTACCTTTATATCATCAGGAAAATTGGTATTTTGAGGTAAAAAACCAACATTTTTTTTCTCGCAGTTTATCTTTACATTTCCATCATTTTGAAAATATTTTCCTATAATTATATTCAATAATGTACTTTTTCCTGCACCGTTTTTTCCAAGTAGAGCAATACATTCATTTTTTTTAATAGAAAAAGTAATATTGCTTAAAACTGTTTTCTGATTAAATTCTTTTTTTATATCTTGAATCTCAACAATTTTTTTTGTCAAAATTTTATCCTCCTATTTTTACTACTATCTTTTGCTTTCATTCTATCAAGCTTTCTCTTTAATTTTTATTTTTTTTACTTTTTCACCTTTTAATTTTGTGTTAATTTTATAAGCGTCTTTGTGATTCATAAAGTGAAAATAGGAAAATACAGATATAAATACAATAAACCACAATAAACTTACCATACTCAAAGATAAATTTTCTCCTACTATCCACCATAAAATAATTAATAAATAACTTATTATTGCATGTAATAATACTTTTACTAAATATAGCGCTTTTATTTTATTATGATAAATAAGTGGAACAATTATACCTTGGAAAACACCTAAAACAAGAGAACTAATTACTACATTCATTCCAAAGTAAGAAATTGAATTTAAAACAATAATGAAACTAGCAATACCAATGCCTATGAAACAAGAATGTATGTATTTTTTCAATTATTTTCCTCCTCTAATTTTGAATATATCCCCTCCAAATAAGTTCTAGAAATTGGAATTTTAAATCCCATTACTCTTGCGACCATCCCATGAATAAGATCTGCTTCTACAGAATCTAAAAAATTATAATTTATAATGTATGTTCTAGATATTTGGATAAAATCATCACTTAACAACTCTTTAATTTTATAAAGCGTCAAGCGAACTCTAAAGTTTTTAATTGTGTTTTTTTCTTTAGCATATACTTCAAGGTAATTTTTATTGGATTCAATATATATAATATTTCCGAGTTTGACCTTATATGCACCAGATGTAGATTTTAAATAAATACTGTTATCTAACATATTCATAATTTCTTCATAAATACTTTCTGAATATGTCCTAACCAATATTTCAGTTTCTGTATAACTTGGGTCAATTTTTTTATGGAACTTCAATTATCTTGTCCTTTCATTCTTTAGCTTATTCTAACAGAACACATTAATTAATCAATACTCTAGGGATAAAATGATGGTTTTTAGGGATGATAGTAAGAATATGTATAAATAAGTGTCTCTTAGAAAATTGAATATAACATAAACAAAAGCCCACAACTATTAAGTTATGAGCTGTTTTGTTTTTTTGTTCAAATCTATTTTTTATTTATTGCTTTTTATTCTTTTGAAACGGAAAATAAAAGTAATAAGAACAACCATTAGGAGAACCAGACCTGTTCCAACACTCATTAATGTCATTCTTTCATTTTCGCCAGTTTCAGGTAATTTATCGTGGGTTAATAAAGAAGAAGGTACTGATTTATGAATATCCTCTTTATGACTAGCCTTATTGTCAGATGAAGTAGGCTTTACAGGATTTACTTTATTTTTCGTATAGACATAAGTGACAGTTTGGGCCGTGACACTGAGTGTTCCGGTCGCATTGTCTGGAAGTTTCTTTATATCTAATGTGTATCCCTCAATTTCGAGTTTATAGGCATTCGATAAAACTCACAAAATAAAAAACTACTGTTGATTGTATTACAAAGTAGCTCTTTATTTTATAAACACGCACATTTTTTCTGCTTGGTTAGTTTTTTGGTTAACACTAATTATTTAAAGCCTCTAATAGCTTACTTTCTAAGACTATTCATCTTTTGAATTCATTTTACCATCATAACATGAAATCTCTGTAATATAAAAAGCATCATAATTTTTTTATTAAACTTATGTATAGTATAGTCAGTTTAAAATATAAATCAATAATAATATTTTTGGGATTAGCTTTGATTTATTTAAATTGGAACACTATGATATCTAATTTCTACACAATTGATTACGATTAGTTGTTTAAAATATCGACCAGTTCTTTTCTTGCAGCAGAGTTTGCAGGTGCTACGCTAAATATTATTCCGATAAGAATTGAAATACTAATTGCAATCATTATTGTGGATAAACTCGGACTTACTTTGAATGGTAAAAATTGAGAAATTGTAAAGGCGATTCCGAATCCTATCAAATATCCAATGACTCCTGATATTAGTGTTAAAATCAAACCTTCTACCAAAAATTGTAATCTTATATCATTCTTCTTAGATCCTACTGCTCTGCGAATTCCAATTTCTCTATTTCTCTCACTTACAGATGTATACATCATATTCATTACACCTACTCCTGCTATAAAAAGTGATATTCCGGCTATCCCAGAAATGAAATAAGTTAATGCTGAAAGAACCTTACTGATTCCATCCACAATATTTCCCATATCAATAGTAGAATATGTACCCTTTGAAGCCATTGATCCCGCTTGTGTTAATTGTTTTACAACGTTATTAGCTATCTTACTAGGTGTATATCCTTTTTGAATAGATAAATATATTGAAGAAACTTCTTCACTACCAGCATGATAATAATCATATGTCTTTTTAGGTATTTCAATATCTGCCTCATCATTAAAAACAGCTTGTTTTTCATCATTTTTAGATATACCAATTACTGTATACAATTCATTATCGACATTCAATCCATATCCTAATACACTGTCTATGTCTGGGGATATTTCTTCTGCTGTGTCCTTTGATATAACTCCGACTTTATGTAGTTCCTCATTATCTAACTTTGAATAATTCCTACCTAATAATAAATTAGTGTTACTTTCATCTGACAAGTTAATACTTTTTGTATACTCACCTTGCTTAAATATAAAATTTTTTGTAATAGAATATATATCTGTTTTTTTTAAAGTAACTGTTTCTACACCACTTATATTCTTTATCATTTGAATATCTAGCTCACTAAAATTATTATTTCCTGTGTTAATTGAAAGATCATTTGGGGTAAAACTAATCTCTATTTTAAAATCTTCGTTTTTATTCGTTTTATTTAAGTTCTCTAAAGTATAGTTTTGAAACCCTTGTCCAAGAGATAATATGATAATAACACTTGATATTCCAACTACTATTCCTATCATAGTTAAAAGACTACGCCTAGTATTTTGCATCAATGCTTGGAAAGATGTTAGTAGAATTCCCCTAAACTTCATTCAATAATCCTCCCATCAGATAAATAAATAACCCGATCACAGTAAGAAATCAGACTTTCATCATGTGTCACTAAAATAATTGTGATGCCTTGTTGATTAAGATCCTTGAAAAGTCTCATAATTTCAGAAGAAGTCTTACTATCTAGAGAACCAGTCGGTTCATCTGCAATTATAAACATAGGAGAGTTAGAAAGAGCACGTGCAATAGCAACTCTTTGTCGTTGTCCTCCTGATAAGTACCTTACAGATCGATTTTCATAACCTTCTAACCCTACTTTGGCTAAACATTTTTTCCCTATTGATTTTGCGTTTGATGCAGATATATTACTATACATCAGCGGGAGTTCAATATTTTGCAAAACACTCATAGTATCAATTAAAGAAAAGTTTTGAAAAACAAAACCAATATGTTTATTCCTAATTTCTGAAAGTTCATTATCCGAAAAATCACACATAGATTTACCATTCAGCGTATATTCTCCTTCAAATCTCCTATCTAAAAAACCTAAAATATTTAATAGTGTTGTCTTACCTGAACCACTTTTACCAAGTATGGCAATAAATTCTTTTGTGTCTATGCAAAGGTTAATATCTTTCAATATTGATACTTTTTCATAGTTTATGTCAAAGAATTTACTTATTCCTTTAAGTTTTATCATTCTCTACAGTCTCTCCATCTTTCAAAATGATATCACCAATTTTTAAGCCCGAAATAATACGCATTTGTCCATCTTGCTGTTTTGCAACTACTCTAACTTTTCGAAATGTGCTATCTTCTTTTTGTACTTGAACATACCCGTCTTTAATACATGACTTAGGTATTAATATCTCTGAATTAGATAAATGTACCTGCGCACTATATCCATATTGCAGATTATGAGATGGCTTTACTATAAAAGAATAGAAGGCCGTTGAATTTTCTATTTGATTTTCTAAAGAAGGTGTGACTGTGTTCCCCGATAATGGAGTCGAAGCTATTGAATCGATAGCTCCATCTGTACTCTGAGCTTCAGCAAGTGTTTGAATTTTCACCTTCATATTTTCTTTTAAAAAGTTATAATCATATTCTGATACCTGAGCTTGTATACGTGTATCTTCGCTTGATATTTTAACCAAGGGTTTCTCTTTATCATCTATACTTCCTAAAGTAATAATTCCCGATTGTCTAGCTCTTATCACAATTATTTCATTATTTAATGCTTGCTGTAAATTAGCATTTGCCTCTTCTACTCTCAGGTTATCAGAACTTACTGTTTGTTCATTTTGCTGTATTGTCTGCTTGAGAGAATCAATTTGTTTCTCTAAGCTTTCTGGAGTTTCTCCTAAATTTAAAGCATCCTCATTAATCTTCTCTTGCTCATTTAATAATTTCTTATACTGATTTTTAAGTTTAGCTAGCTGTGCTTGTGAAGCCTGTAAATTTTCTTGAGAATTAGTGAGAGCTAACTCTGATGATTTCACAGAATATTGCAGTGAAAGTAAATTAGTTTCCTTAGATTGATAGGTTAATAAGGGATCCCCGCTTTTAACTTTTTCCCCGTCCTTCACATCAATACTGACTATTGTTCCTAAACTTGGATCGAAAAATTCATCTTGTTCTTCACTAGGCACTACTTTTCCTTGAAAAATGCGATCAGGTTGTTTCACAACGGTGTATGTTGAAATACTTTTTTTATTCGTAGGCTTCTGTGAAAATAATAACGTTGCTAAGAAAATAACAGTAAGTAGCCCCAAAAAGCTAAGTCCAATATATATAGATAATATTTTTTTTCGTTTTTTCATAATAAAATTCTATTCCCATACAATTTTTATAGCTAACTAAGCTATTTCTTTTTTTTTATAATCTTAAGAACAGCTTCAAATCCTTCTCTAAAGCATAAACCTAAACCAATAAATATAATAATATTCCATGTGTTATTTCCTTTAAAATGGAGATTAATAATTAAAAGAGATATTAATATCAATCCGATTAATAAGTGTAGTTTGATTTCCTTTAAAATTTTATACATGTTTTTCCTCTTCTATATTTTTCTTTTTTTCTGACATTTCTAACAAAATATATTTTTCTAGATTCTCAGAGTTTTTAAATGTATTCTCCACTTCTTTGATACCTACTTCTTCTAAATATATGATACTATCCGCTAATTCAAAAGCTATCTTAGCTATATGTGTAGAAAATACTATTGTCATATTATAATTCTTGTTTCTTAGTATCTTCGAAATATTTCTGAAGCTCATCAAATCAATATCAGAAAATGGTTCATCTAGTAATAGTATATCAGGCTTCGACAAAAGAGCTATGATTATACATAACTTACTTTTCATACCTTTAGAAAAATCTTTAATCATTTTTTCTTCAGGTTGAAATTCTAGCAGCTTAAAGAGTAGATTCTTTTCCTTAATATCAATTGATCTCTTTTTAAATAAAAAAGTTGTTTTTATAAACTCTTCTGCTGTCATGAATTCAAAAGGTATACTATTCTCCTCTAAAAGTATTATTTCTCTATCTGTTTCAAGTTCTATCTCACCTTGATCATAGGATAAATTACCATTAAGTATATTGAGTAAAGTTGTTTTTCCAATACCGTTTTTTCCAAAGATACTATAAATTCTTCCAGGCATAAAATCAATACTTATATTTTCGAATATTTTTTTTCCGTTAAAACTTTTAGACAAATCAATAATTCTCATAGTACTCCTTTAATAATTAGTGTCTCTATTATTCCAGCAAATATTATTAATAATGTAGAAATCCAAAGCAAACTGTATTTTTTTTCAATACCAGCATAGCACGCTATTGACAATGAAAGAACTTCAATTATTCCGTATTTACTAACTTTTATTAAATTAGCACCAACATTTCCTGATAAAATTAGAATAATAGAAAAGTATATCGCGTTAAAATAAAAAATAAAATAGGACAGATTTTTATGTATATATCCTGTTATAACTAAAAGTGCTATTACTATAATATTTCTAGCTACAATGGTGTAGAAAGATAAGGTGGTTGTATTATCATATGAAGCTGAATTTTCTGCACCATAGGATATAACCAATACCACAAGTGCAGGCACCCAAAAACTTAGAAAAAGTAATAATATTTTTTTCACATTCATGTATAAGCTATCTCCAATAATATGCACAAGCCGCAAGTAATAGTAATGATGTCATAACTGTTAAAGCAAAGATATCTATTTTTTTATTGTCATTATATCCACTTTTACTCACTATTATTGCAGCTGTAGTACGAAGTAATATCACTAGCAGTAAAATCAATAAAGATATAATAATATATTTAATATTAAGACCAGCGAGTATAGCACCAAATATTTGAGCAATGATTAAGAAAACTGAAATAGATACAGAGTATCTCACAAAAAAATTTGTACTACTCTTTCCTATGAGTTTTGTATAATTTATCATCGGCTTACTGCAAAAATTCGGTGTTAAAAAAAATGAAAATAATATGACTAATGTTATTGCTTTACTTAAATCAGTCATAGAAATAATTCTTATAAAGCTTGAAGGAACTACTAACCACCACGCAGAGCCTCTAATGTACTTTTCTACAAAATCTCTAGTTATCCCATCATAATGTAATATTGAAATCTTTTGTTTATTAGTTTTGAGTACAAAAATCCTTTTAAGCTTTAAAACATCGAATAAAATATACAACATCAATATAATAAAAAGTGCTGATAAAACATTTATTAACACGTTGTTTTTTAGATGTACTGCGATATTTTTAACAAAAAAAATATTAATTATTAGTAGTGAAGCTACTGATGCAAAAATATACTGAATTAACCACATTGGTTTTATTCTATCTGTATCAGAAACAGAATCATTTATAGATATACTTTTCCAGTATGTATATGTAATCGAAATACTTGCAACTAATAAAGTCAAGAAAATATATCTAAATCCCTCATTACGATAAAAAATTAAAACATTTCCGTCTATTATTAATATAATCAATAACATGAAGAATGAATAATATAGCCCAACTTTTTTTATATTAGATTTTCTTTCAGAACAAGTAAATGAATTTCCTAATAGAAAGTCTAAAATTTTTATTCTCCTATTACTGATGATTGATTGCTTAGAAATAACAAGTATGGAAAGCAAAAGCAAAATGATTTGAGAACCTAAATAATAGTTTGTCTTCAATTCTGAATGACTATAATAAATATTAATAACCATAAATCCAAGAATATATAGGAAACATCTTGCCACTATATATCCTCCATATACTATCCTTTTCCAGAAGATAGGCAGATCTGACAATAATATATTAGAATTAAAAAAATAGAATTGGTTTAATTTATAGTAAAGCGAAAAAATTTTAAGCATTATTTTACCATTACCCCGATTAACGCAAAAATAAAATTGAATAAGTAGAAGAATATATCAAAATTAATTACTTTTTTTAATGAAATATTCTTTTTAAAATATTTCATTAAAAACATTAAATATATAATTAACAGTGGATTAGCAATAGTTATAAAATTTACAATATAAGAATTATCTACTCGTTGTATACCCGTTACCAAAATAGTATTTAGTAAAAGGTATAAGAAAAATGAATTAATGACGAGTTGGAAATTTAATATATCATTCGCTAAAAATATTTTAAGAAAGAATTTGAAAATATATTGTGAAATAGCTACACTAAGGAAAGTTGTAACAATCGTGAATATAATCATAATATATCTTATTTGAATTGTATACGTAGATAAGATAATAGGCATAGTTGAAAATACGATAATTAATAAGCAAATAAAATATCTCATCCACTTGCTCCCTAGTATATTTTTGTGTGTTTCATAATTCATATGATCTCCTAACTAAAAATAGATGTTGATGCAGTTTAACCTCTCCAAAACTACACCAGCATCTATTTTTTAAAATCCTACAAGCCAGCTTCCCTTAAATGCCTGAGATGCTAGATATGCAATACCGAATTGGAGAAGAAAACTAACTGCCCATCCCCAACCTCCAGTAGCAATGGATAATGCTGTTCTAACTGAATTTCCTGCTCTCCAAAGAGAATAAGCAGTTTTTATTACACTAATTACTTTCAAATCTTTCCAACCTAAAGTTCCCGCAATCAAAGCAGGTGTAAAAGCTAAAATAGAAAACGGAAGTAGCAAGAATTTAAGAGCATTCTTTTTATTGTTTAAAATATCAATTGTTTCCATATTAATTCCTTTCAAAACATCTTATAGTCTGTAAAATGATCTATAAATTTTTTGAACATTTGCAACTGCTCTGGTAAAAGTGAGAGGCTATATAAAATGTCATAAACGTTTTACCTGTAAGAAAATTTTTAAAATTAATATAATTAATTTATAATAAGGCCTTTGTTCTTACAAGTTCATTTTATCACAACTTTTTTTATTACAATATAGCAAAAAGAGACACCTTGTCCTCTGAAATTTTATAATTTAAACTAATATATCCTAAATCTTCCGACTAATTCATTTGGTTTGACGATATCTAAAGGACATTATGTCTCTTTTTTATATATTATTCTATTCTTTTTCATAATAATGATACAACCAAACTTAATTTTTTGTTATAATTAAATTAAACTAAAACTAAACTTAAAAAGAAAGAGAGAGAAGACTATGATAATCATAAATGATACGCAGTTAAAGATTATTGATGCATTTTTCGTTTTAACAAATGAAAGTACTTCTTTACATGACATAACTATGCAATTAATAGCTGATAAAGCAGGTATCAGAAGACAAAATATTTATAAAAATCATTTCAATGGAATTCAAGATATTATCAAGACTGTTCATTTATTAATTGATAGAGATTGCAAATCAAAAATAAAAAGTTTTATTATATCAGAAAATAATCAGGAGCTTCCAACATTTATAGCAGAAGAAATTCTCCCTCTTCTATATGCACGTCGAGATTGGTTAAAACCCCTTTATAATTCTTCTATAGACCCTGATTGGATTCCATTTCTTCGAGAACAGTACTACCCGCTAATTAAAATGTATTATGGAAATAAAATTGAAATTATATCTTCATCTCTAAATATTTGTCCTGAATTTTTATATAAATTAGTTATAGATAACATATTATCTATAATATCAGGTTGGATAACTAGTGATTTCCCTGATCCTCCTTCTATTTTTCGAGATAAGTTTATCAGTCTTTCATCACTATCACTCGATGATTTATTAAATATTGATAGTAAATTCAATATAAATTGATACTTCTAACTATAAGTCAATTATAAATACACAAAAATAAAAAGTCGCTAAGATCTTTATTTCCGCGACTTTTTTTGTGTATTTCTTGCTACGAGTAGTTTCTATTTATTTAATTCAGGAACATTGTAATATATAGGCTTTAAACAGCAGATTGTGATCGGTTATGGTTTGTCTACTTGAAAAATTTTCAAAGTAAAAAGCTACTGAAAATTTTTAATCAGCAACCCTTTATTTTATAAATTTTATTACACACATTTTAATTGCTTGGTTAATTTTTTGGTTAATTATAATTTTATAGTCCTACAATCGCTTATTTACTAAACTTCTTGAGACTTTAAATTCATTTTACCATTATACTTTACTAACATAAAATCCCAGCTCAACTTACCCAAGATCCCTTGAATATATATTTACATTAGTGTATTCTCTAGGCTGGCAGAATCAGTATTTAAATTATTGAATATTAACCCTTAGACTTCTTTAGGTGAGCTCTTTTATTCTTCATTTTTCTGATCATCGTTAAATAAAGAATCATAAATCACTAATCCTGCAATTCCAGAAAACAAAATTCCACCTATTCTACCAAACCAAATGTTAATAGGGAATAGGTTGATAAGTGCTTGAATGCCATCTCCTGCTAAAATAGAACCATAAATTAAAATGATAACTTTTATAGTAAGATCTAATGTTTTTTTAGATTTCATTGATTAATCCTTTCACTTCTTGTTATCAATACTAAGAAAGACAACTAGAATTCCAATCATCATAGGGAAAATACTCCAAAGTCTAGAGATATGAGAAGGTATCAAAAAACCAGGTCCAACAACTAACAGTATCCCTATTACCAAAAGATATTTTGAATACTGTTTAGAAAATATAGAGATGCTCTGTTTGTATTTTGTCAATACTATCTCAATAAATACTGATAAAATAGCAATTAGGAAACCAAAAAAGCATCCTTCAATAAATGATTCCCTGGTCAGCCATTCTATTCCTCCTAATACTAAAGGAGTTCCAACGAAAGAGATTCCCCAACGTATAAGATTTAATTTAACACTATTTTTCATCGCTTACTTTCCTTTTTTTATTTCCTTGTAAAGTTCCATTGCGTTTATCAAATACAAATTAGTATACTCTTATATTTTTTAGCAAAATTTCATAAGTCATATAATCTAGATCTGTAATTTCTATACGATGCTTGTTATCATAAACTAAGACATTACCCATTGAAAGTCTAGTTAAATTATAATGAGTGTATACCAATTAAACCGTACCTTAGAGAATCTGTATCCAACTATCTTAACAATCCAAAAATCAACTTTTTTATTATTTTTTAGGTTTATTGTTTTCATATTCTCTCCTCTATTGACATGAGTTAGGAGTACCACCTTTACCACAAGGATCTCAAGTAAAGTTTTTTGTTTTGTCTCCTTTTAAATCAGATAGAGTTGCCCATTGTCCTACTATACTAGGCAAAGGCAGCACCATATCCATAGCTATAACTTAGTGGATGCAGTTTATATTATTGAATAAAAAGAGTGCCAATAAATATTCCTAACAAGCAGATCATCAGGGTAAGACCAACATACCCTAAAACAATAATGCTTTTTTCAATTTCTATTCCTTTAGCTTCCCTCCTCTCTCTTAACGTCTCTATATCTTTATCTTTATTTTTTGAAAATGCCAAAATCTCCTTGTAGGTTTTCAAGTCATTGTTCCTTTTGAATTTTTCTAAAACAAAAGAACTCCATAAAGCAGGTAAAAATAAAATAATTGGAACTATTAATATCAACTTTGATTCTGGTAATGCTACTACTAAGCCAATAGATAGACTGGCTAATATTGTTGAACAAATCATTATTAAAGAATAAATATCAGCTCGTTTA
>CAACWI010000280.1_pt1 | contig 15187 bp, 12 predicted proteins | sample 2275591 | NCBI WGS metagenome assembly CAACWI01 (sample SAMEA5312452, study PRJEB27640) | indoor metagenome | biome: indoor environment; feature: uncontrolled; material: polymer tiles stone | place: Germany | collected 2014-07-07
ATTTAAGAGAACTGGAGAAATCATGAAAAACACATCTATTAAAACTGTTGTCGCAACAGGTATCGGAGCTGCATTATTTGTTATCATTGGGATGTTTGTACCTATTACTATCTTTACCAATACAACTATTTCACTACAATATGCTTTACAAGCATTGTTCGCGGTTATATTTGGCCCTCTAGCTGGTTTCTTAATTGGTTTTCTGGGGCACATGTTAAAAGATATGTTAGCTGGCTACGGTGTTTGGTGGTCTTGGGTTCTTCCTAGTGGACTAGTTGGTCTTGGAATTGGTCTATTGAAAAATAAATTACAAGTCACTAAAGGAATTTTTTCTAAAAAAGACATTATTGTATTCAACGTTACTCAAGTTATCGTTAATATTATTGCTTGGGCAATTGTTGCACCAATTGGTGATATCTTAATTTATCAAGAGCCTGCTAATAAAGTGTTTACCCAAGGATTATTTGCCGGAATCGCAAATATTATTACAGTCGGTGTGGGTGGAACTATTTTGTTAATTGCTTACACTAAGACCAGAACAAAATCTGGTAGTCTTTCAAAAGACTAGGATTCAGGAAGATACATGAGTAACCTAATTACATTTAAAGACTTTACATTTCAATATGATGCCCAGTCAAGCCCAACTTTAAATAATATAAACCTTAGTATTGAAAAAGGACAAAAAGTACTTATTGTTGGTCCTTCCGGAAGTGGTAAGTCTACTTTAGGCAATTGTTTAAACGGAATTATTCCCAATCATTTCCATGGACAACACCAAGGTTTCCTTACTATAGAAGATAAAGATGCTTTTGATTTGTCAATTTATGACAAGTCAAAACTAATTTCAACCGTTCTTCAAGATCCAGATGGCCAATTTATTGGGCTCTCTGTCGCTGAAGACATTGCCTTTGCCTTAGAAAATGATTGTTTTGATAAGCCTGAAATGATTAGTGCTATTAATTATTGGGCCAAACAGTTAGAACTAGAAGACCTCTTAGATAACCGTCCACAAGATCTATCTGGCGGTCAAAAGCAACGGGTCAGTTTAGCCGGTGTCTTAGTTGATGAAAGCCCTATCCTTCTTTTTGATGAACCCTTAGCCAATCTTGATCCTAAGTCTGGGCTTGATACAATTGACTTGATAGATCGCATTCATCAATCAACAAAAGCTACTACTATTATCATTGAACATCGCCTTGAGGATGTCCTATATCGACCAGTTGATAAAGTAATCTTAATCAATGACGGTCGGATTCTCTTTGATGGAACACCTGATCAGTTACTCTTAACCGATTTATTAAATCAAAATGGAATTCGTGAGCCACTCTACATCACATGTTTACGAGATTTAGGATTTTCTTTTGCTGATAACTTGAAATTAACTCAACTAGATCATCTTGATTTTTCGAATCTATCTTGTCACTTACAAGACGAGCCGATTGCACGAACTGATAGACCTGTTCTATTAGAATGGAAAAATCTTAACTTCGCCTATCAAGCCAATAAACCAATTCTCACAGATGTTAATTTGACTATTTTCCAAGGGGAAAAGATTTCTTTAGTGGGTCAGAACGGAGCTGGTAAATCAACTCTTGCAAAACTACTGTGTGCTTTCCAAGAGTCTGATGCGCCGCTATTCTACAAGGGGCAAGACATTTCTACCGACTCTATCAAAGAAAGAGCTGACCGCATCGGTTATGTTTTACAAAACCCTAATCAGATGATTAGTCAGGCTCAGATTTTTGATGAAGTTGCTCAGGGTTTGCGTTTGCGAGGTGTGAATGAGGATGAAATCAGAGTTAAAGTTGAAGAAACCCTGAAAATATGTGGGCTATATCCGTTTAGAAATTGGCCAATTTCAGCTTTATCCTTTGGTCAAAAGAAACGGGTGACGATTGCCTCAATTTTGATTCTTGATCCAGAAATCATCGTTCTAGATGAACCAACTGCTGGTCAGGATAAGAAAAATTATTCTGAAATCATGAACTTTTTGGATAAACTAAATCGTGAAGGGCATACAATTATTATGATTACGCATGATATGCAGTTGATGATGGAGTACTCTGATCGGACAATTGTAATGAGCAAAGGGAAGATCATTGCTGACGCTAGTCCTGAAGAAATTCTATCCAATGCTCCTATTTTGGAACAGGCTTGTTTGAAAAAAACCAGTCTTTTCCATCTGGCACCTTATCTTGGGTGTTCACCACTAGCATTAACACACTACTATATTACTAAAGAAAGGGATAGACATGCCTCAGAAATTAATCGGCTATCAGAAGGAAGATAATTTCCTCCATCACTTAACTGGGGCAAGCAAACTAATTTTTTTCATTCTGGTTTCAGTTGCCTGTATGACAACTTATGATACGCGTTTGATCATTTTCATTGGTTGCTTATCACTTACTCTGTTTGCAAGTGCTAGAGTACCTTGGAAAAGTGTTTCATTTGTCATTAAGTTTGTGACTTTCTTTGCTATTTTAAACGTCTTAATGGTCTATCTTTTTGCACCCGCATATGGCGAGCAAATTTATCATTCCAAAACAGTCATTGCAAATGCCTGGGGTCCCTTTTATCTAACAAAAGAAGAATTGTTTTACCTCTTTAATCTTAGTTTGAAGTACTTTTCAACTGTTCCTTTAGCCCTTCTCTTCTTATTAACGACTAACCCGAGTCAATTCGCGTCAAGTCTCAACCAAATCGGCTTACCTTATAAAGTGGCATATGCGGTCAGCTTAACCCTTCGCTATATTCCCGATGTCCAAGAAGAATTTTACATGATAAAAACCTCGCAAGAAGCAAGAGGTTTGGAGTTGTCTAAGAAAGCAAAGCTATTTGATCGCATCAAAGGTAACTTGCAAATCATTATCCCATTAATTTTCAGTTCCTTAGATCGCATCGATCTAGTCGCTACAGCAATGGAACTGAGAAGGTTCGGTAAGAATAAGCGACGGACTTGGTATACCTCAAAACAATTAGATAAAAATGATATCATGACGATTTTCCTAGCAATTGCAATCCTGCTGACATCATTTATCTTATTCGTCATTAATAAAGGAAGATTTTACAATCCATTTACTCAAAAAGGTTGACCTCGGGTCAACCTTTTTGAGTTCTTTTATAAGATTACCGTTGCAATAACTACTCCTACAACTATCCACCGAAGATTGCAGCTAAGATATTTGAGCGGTGGTGAGCAAGGGAAATTCCTCACCTTATGCCATCTACACAAACACCAATAGCTGTAGAAAATCCCATATCAATAAAAACTCTACTACTTTGATGAATGAAAGGTACTGGCATGCCGTGGTTAATAAACCAAACTGGTTCAATAATAATAAAGGCTGCAACCCAACCACCAATTGCACCAAAACGATTGTCCAATTTTCCCCAGATACAGAGAATGGAAAAAGGTAGAATAAAGCCCCCCTAAGGTAATCATTAGGTATTGCATATTAATATCCCTTTATTTCAATTTTTTCGTAGAGGTAACCGGCTAAACAAGCTCCAATCACTAAACAGAGTAAAGTTGGAAAAGATTTTAAACTCACTCCCAAGCCATACTTAAGACTATTACTTACAAAAACAGCAGAGCCAATGCCCCCCATATCAATGGCAATTTCTTCCTGACTTTGTGGTATAAAACCTCGATAGTGACATATATACCAAGCTGGAGTGATAGCAATAATAGCTACTACGAATCCAGCATATGGAGCAACGGGAGCAGCAAAAAGACGCCAAATCTGTGTGACCCAAATGGCCGCAAAACTATAAGCAAGAATCCCTCTGATTCTTTTCATCTCATTCACCTCTCAACTGATTTATTCTCAAAATTGTCATTCTATCATAGTATTTTGATAGGATCTGCGGATTCATCAACTCCAAGGGGAAACGATTTTTAATGCCTATTTAGTTGAGAAGGATGCTTGTGCTATTATCATTAGCTACTCAGGGGGTACAGCCAATTTAATTGATATCTGTCAATTACTGAAAGAAAAAAGAGTACCAATCATCTCAATTACTAGTTTAGGGGTTAATCCAATTAGTCAGCTTGCTGACGTTGAATTACACTTGTCCACCAAAGAAAAACTCTATTCAAAGATTTCCACTTTTTCAACTGATGCAGCAATCACATATCTCCTAGACGTTCTCTATTCTTGCGTTTTTGCCCAAAGCTATGATAAAAATGTAAAACTTCGAAAAACAGCCTCTCAGAAAATTGAAGCGAGTCGCTTAGCTAGTTCATCCGTCCTAAAAGAGGATATTTAGATGCAATGGTTTACATTGTATCTTTTTTTGTACACTATTGTACACTTTGTCCAAAAACCAAACATAAGTCTTGAAAACAGAATTCAAGTTTGTATAATAGTCTATTATACTAACAATCTACAGATCGTATGGAGGTAAGACAATGACAAAAGAAGTAAAAAATTTATGGCGGAATCCTCACTTATGGGTAACCATATTGGGGGTTGCTCTAGTCCCAACATTATATAACTTAGTTTTTCTAACGTCACTTTGGAATCCTTATGGTAATCTTAATCAGTTGCCCGTTGCCATTGTGAATCAAGACAAGTCAGCTGATTTCAACCACAAGAAAATCAATGCTGGAGATAAGATTGTGGACAAGATGTCCAAAAGTAAAGATTTAGATTATCATTTTGTAACAGCCAAAACAGCTAACAAAGGCTTGAAAGATGGTAAGTACTATATGGTTGTGACTTTTCCCAAAGATTTATCAGAAAAGTCAAGCAGCATCTTAACTGACAATCCTGAAAAACCAATTATCACATATCAAACCTCAAAAGGGCATAACTTTGTTTCGTCTAAGATGGGCCAATCAGCCATGCTTAAATTAGAAGCAAAAGTTTCTGAAGAAGTAACAAAAGCATATAATAAAAACCTCTTTACCAACCTTGTTCAACTTCAAAAAGGTCTTGGAAAAGCAGCAAAAGGTAGTAAAGATCTAGCAAATGGAGCTAATAAGGCTTTGGATGGTAGCCAACAAATTACCAATAACTTATTATTACTTGCCAATGCTGGAAATCAACTTTCTTCTGGTGCAAGCCAACTTAATGACGGGATTGGTCAATACACAAGTGGTGTTGGTCAATTAAATACTGGTATTGGCAAATTATCAACTGGCTTAACAACTTATACCAATGGCGTTAGTCAATTATCCCAAGGAGCTAATCAACTCAACGCCAATTCACAAAACTTAAAAGATGGCGCTAATCAGATTGCTGGTGGTGCAAGCCAGATGCAAGAATTAGTTGACGGTGCAAGCAAATTAAATGCAGGACTGGTTCAATTACAAACAGAAACTAGCCTTTCTCCGGAACAAACAGCTAGTATCCAAGCCCTACAAACAGGCCTACCAGCTATTCAACAAGGTATTAATCAATTGAATAAAACCGTTGCAGAACTGGGTAACCAATCAGCTACGACAACTACCACAACATCTCCAAGTCTGAGCCAAGCTAAAGTAGATTTAACTTCAATTATTAGCCAAGCAGATACAATCATCTCTGCTACTACATCAGATAAAGCAACAATTACTGCTTCTGTGCAAGGTACTTCTGCCTATCAATCACTAACACCGGCTCAACAAGCTGAAATTTCTAATGCTATTTCGGCAACACCACAATCAAGCAACGCAACAGCTGCCCAAGCAATCAAATCTGCTGCCGGTGAATTACAAACGACCTTAGATCAAGTAACTGGTCAATCATCAACCACTACTACAAACCCATCTGCTAGCCTTGGTCAATTACAAACAAGTGTTGCAACTCTGAACAACAACGCAAATGTTGTCCTTCCCGGTGCAGTTACAGCTCTCAACACCTTATCAGGTGGCCTCGCTGAAGTAAATTCCAACTCAAGTAAAATGGTCGCTGCTAGTTCTCGAATTCTAGGTGGTGTCCAAGGTTTACAAACAACGCTTGCCACAAACGGTAGTAAACTAGCAAATGGCATAACTCAGTACACCGATGGCGTTGGCCAATTGGCGTCTGGTGCTAATCAATTATCTGGGAACAATGCTCAGTTAACTTCAGGCGTTGCTGGCTTAAGTAGCGGTGCTTCAACACTCGATAGTAAATCAGGAGACTTGACTGCTGGTGCCGGAAAACTTAGTGATGGCGCTAGTCAACTTGCACAAGGTTCTGGAAAAATCGCCCAAGGCGGTAACCAATTATCAACTGGTATTTCAGCCCTTTCGGACGGGGCAGGCACTTTATCCGATAAGTTGGCACTGACTGATCAAAAACTTGCGACATTGTCATTCAAGAAAAGTAACTCCAAAGAATTAGCGAACCCTATCGCCACTAAACATGTTGATAAAGACAATGTCAAAACCAATGGTGTAGGCATGGCTCCTTACATGATTTCCGTATCTCTACTTGTCGCTGCTTTATCAGCCAACGTTATCTTTGCTGATTCACTAGCTGGTAAAAAACATGAAACACGTATGGAATGGGCCAAATCAAAACTCTTTATCAATGGTTTAATTTCAACATTGGCAGCAATCATGCTCTATGCTCTGGTACGAATTTTAGGAATGGATCCAAGTTATCCGGTGGCAACTTTTGTGATGATCCTCTTATCATCATGGACGTCAATGGCCATTGTCACAGCCCTTCTTGGTTGGGATAAACGATTTGGTGCTTTTGGTGCATTAATCCTTCTTTTACTCCAATTAGGCTCAAGTGAAGGAACATACCCATTACAAATTATTCCAAGATTCTTCACCAAGATTCATCCATTTTTACCAATGTCCTACTCTGTATCAGGACTACGCCAAGCCCTCTCATTGAACGGTGAAATCGGTCATCAAGCAAGTATGCTTGCCCTCTTCACAGTTGGAGCAATAATGGTAGGTTTACTGATTTATCGCCAAAATAAAAAAGACTAAAAAAGCCAAGCAACAATTGCTCGGCTTTTTTCTGTCTTATTCATGTTTATACTTTTTTGCCAAGACTAAAGCTATAGCTGACATCATTATGCCCATAAAGGCTAAGCTAGCTTGTGAGTGGTCTCCAGTTTCTGGTAATTCTGATTTGGTGAATTTTTCATCCGATGCTTGTGTTCTAGTAGAAGATGTTGGGCTGATTTGTTTTGGTTTGTAAGCAGATGGATTAATTTTCTTAACATCTTTAATATCGCCATCAGCTGATAATTCTACATAATAATCATAAGATTCAGTGACGATTTTTAACCATTTGTCGCCAAGTGCAGTCCACTCTGTAGTATTAGAAGCTAATACATACTCAATAGTTGTTGTTTTAGCAATTTCTTCATAAGAATTAATCCAATCTTGCCCATCAAGATATTGCCCATCTGAAATATATGTTTTTGTTTCTGTTTGGGGCGCCATCTGTACCTGACTAGGATCCGCAATACTTGTTGTTTTAACAGTAACAGTTCCTACTTCAGTTACAACTCCATCGTCGTATTCTGTTTCAGTGGTTTCACCTTCATCAACAGTTACATCAATCACATCACCGATTTGCGCTTGATCAGCTGCTTCAACTGATAAGTTTTCTTTTGCTGAAATCTCTGCATCAGCCAGATCAGTAGCAGATTGGTCAGTCAAGTAGACATCATTTGTAGATGTGCTAGTTGTTTCAACTGGTGCTGTAGGTTGCTCTACTGGTGTTACAGCTGCTGAAGAAATTGGATCAGTAGTAGTCGAAGGTGTATCTGCAAAAATACTTGTTTGGCTAGCAAAAGCAAGTCCAATAATAGCAGCTCCTAAACCTAACTTAAATTTGCGTAGTGAGAAGCGTTGTTGCCTATCTTTAGTATGATACATAAAGCTTTCCTCTTTTCATAATCTAGTATTACTATACCACAATTTTGTCAGAAAAAAAGAATTTCCAATCAAAAATTTACTTTTTAATAAAATTTAAAATTTTGATAAAAATCAGTCTAAAATAAAATGTTGAATATGCGATAAAATTCGTAATTTAGCTTAAAATATCTAATAAAGTTGATGAATAATAAAAAAAAACGCATATTTTACTAACGTTTTATCATAAAATTTATAGATATATTTTCTAACAATTCACATCTTAATAATGAATAATCAGCTTACTATGAATCCGGTCATCAAAAAAAGGCTTTCTCACAAAGAAAGCCTTTAACTTTTTGGATTTGGTTTAAACCAACCACTGATTTCATAGCTACAACGATTAGATTTGAAGTTTTTAACCTCTCCTGTCCGTTTGTCCGTGACCATCATTTCAATCTTAGAGTCCATGGATTCTTCCACTGTATCCACCATTGATCCCTCTCGCGGACTAATAAGGGACTCCACCTTACCTTGGGTGAGTGTGATTTCAATCGCTTTTTTTCTATTTGAAATGGAAATGAGCTCTTGCCCTTTGGAATTCTGCGAAATCAATACCTGACTAAAGTCATAAGTGGTAAAGGTTTCGTTGACCCCATCGATATTTAGATTGGCGATATAACCATCAAATTTGATTGGTCCTAATGGAATTAAGGCAATAGTGAAGAAAATCGAAGCTTTTTCTTTTGAAAAATCGCTGTGCAACCAGATATAGCGTTCTGGGAAGGTCGTCCCTCGGTCTTTTTCACAATAAAAAGAGCTACTGAAGCTTCCGTTGAAAAATGGATTCTCTGTGGTAAAATCAACCCGACCATCAATAGCCTGTAACCCATGGATACAAGGTAAATTCTTAAAGATACTAAATGGTCCCATGATATTTTTGGGATAGGGGGTGATTTCTTGGAATTGTGCTGAAATAATTAGGTTTTCTTCATTGACATTAAAGCCCGTTTCAGAGAAACTATTTTCACCTAATCTGAGGTAGAAAGGATTACTAGAAAGAATTGTTTCTTCATTGCTATAAGATTGACTACCAGAAAAGAGTCGGTCACCTTGTGAGACAATCCACTGTAGATGCCCAGTCATTAGGCCTTTTTCAACATGCAAGGAGGGAATTAAAGCAATTGTTTTGTCTTTAAGGGCACACTTAAGATACCAGCCTTCAAAGTAGTTTGACCGGTTATTTGCTCCCACAAAATCATAATTTAATACTGCTTTTTTATATAATGGAACAGACACAATCTTTTCTCCTTGGTCAAGCTAACTTGATTTTATGAAGTAAAATTTTGTCCTCCTTCATTCCTTAGCCACTTAATCATATTGTATCATCAAAGGTGATAAATTGCGTATTTTTAACGCGAAACAACCTCAAAAAATACCCTAGGGTCTAGGGTATTTTTATTTAATTAACTCATTTCATTGACAAAGTATTGAAAGACTTGTTTACTTTCTGGATGGCTTTTTACTAAGAACTCTGGGTGCCATTGTAAGCCGAGAAATGAGAATGATTTGCCTTCGACAGCTTCTATCGTTTGGTCATCAGTATCACGAGCAAGTACTCTCAAATCAGGGGCTACTTCTTTAATGGCTTGCATGTGCAGACTATTGACCCGGTTCTTTTCGCCATAAATATCATAGAGAATACTATTCTTCTTAAAATCAACCTCCTGAGTGACTTGAGTTGGTGCCAAGTCTTGCCAATGATTGGAAACTGTTTGATTTAAAGTACCACCAAGAAGGACATTAACTAATTGAGTCCCCCGGCAAATTGCAAATACAGGCTTACCTTGATGAAAAGCCTCTCTGACAAGTTGTAATTCAAAGCGATCTCTTGCTTCATGGTAATCGTCACTTGTGATGATCTTTTTTTCTCCATAAAAATGAGGAAGGACATGTTGACCACCCGTAATTAAAAGCTTATCAATGGTCGCCACATAATCTTTGACCATTTCCCCGTGGGCGATGGGCAAGACTAGAGGCAGGCCTCCCGATTCCATAATAATATCTGAAAATATCTTTGAGGCAAAAGTCCGTTGAATACCATTATCCCAAGATTCCAGCTGTCTACTTTGACTCTCATTTCCTGTTATTCCAATTATTGGTCGTTTCACCGGCTGTCCTCCTGTCTTTTCTATAAGTTATAGTTTAGCATAAGACAAGGTTAGGTGGTATTATCTATTTTTTATCAGGATAATAGGTTAGGGCTATGGCAAAAAAAGACTAGCAGGAACTAGTCTTTTTTCACTTTACTCAAATTTCTTTATAAGCAGTGTTCAATGCAGAAACAAGGTTGTTCAGTAACCCTAATTTGCCATCCGCATTTGTTGTGATTGAGATAATGTAGTCTCCATTTCCAGTCGAAACAATACCAGCATCGTTTGCAGCATGATAACCTGTCATGCCAATCCAACCAGCTTTACTCATTGTCCTATATGATGATCCTAAAACAGCATGAATTGGTGATAAATTAGGGTTTTCATAGAGTTTTGATAATTCTTTCCCTTTGGTTGTTGTATTAAAAAATGAGTAATTTTGTCCCCACATTTTGGCCAATTCATTTGACGTAACATAAGGATAACCTGGTACAGATAAACTTGTATCTACGCCAGCTTTGGCCATCCAGTTCGCAATATAACCTGCTCCGTAAATAGCTCGTAAGTTGGCGTAAGCATCATTGTCAGAATAATAAAGGATATTTTTAATTGCAGTGTAGTTAGTATTGAATGCTAATGGATTTTGAGCTACTAGGCTTGCTACATAAATTCCCTTAATTGAACTTGCTACATAAAATTTCTGATTACTATTGTAGGATAGACCTTGTTTAGATATTGCGTCAAACATTGTAAATCCGACCTGATAACCTTGATCAGTGATAACTTTTATAGCACTAGCTAATAAGTTACGAATTGAAACACTTGGAACAAAACCATTAGTCCCATCAATTTTAGCAGCAACACCACTAACAGCCGGCAATGAAAAAGTAGTTGTCCCACTTGTTTGTCCTACAAATTCACCAGACATTAAATCATAATAAACATGAACATGATAAAGTCCGCTATCAAATTTATGCTTTTCAAGATCAATGACGGCACTGTAAGTACTAGCTGAATTTTTTTGAGCTGACAGCCACTGCAACTCATCTTGTCCATTTTTATCAGACCATATAGCAAATTTAACATATTTTACCCCTTTTGCACTATAGACATTTGATACTGTGGCAGTGAAGGTAAAGTTAGAATTGTTTAAAGGTGAAATAGTAAGTTGACCAGTTTGAGCTGGTAGTGATTTGACATCAAATCCCGATGTCCCGGCTAATCCAACTGTTTTAGAACCAATTTGACTATAGCCATATATATGAACTAAATAATGACCTAAATTATACTTATGATCTCCAATATTAATAATGGCTTGGTAACTATTATCAGCTAGCTTACTTGCCGTCACCCACTTGATATCATCTTGGCCATTAATTTCACTCCAACTTGGTAACATAACTTTTGTGATATAAGCTGGGACATTCGTAACTGATACTAAAAATTCAAGATCTGATTTCTGTGTAATGGCTGCGCTAGCAGTTGGATTTGGTACTGTAATTGTTCTTGTATTTAGACCTTTAGCACTTCCCGACTCAAAACTATAGGTATGGATGTTGTATAGACCATAATTACTATGATTAACATAAGGAACAATGACTTGACCCTGAGCATTGGCTGTGTACCAATGAAGGTCATCTTGACCAGCTTGATCCGACCAAACAGCAAATTTCACTTTGGTAAATTCTTTAACAACATTCGAATTTAATGCTAGGTGGAAACCATCATTAGCTACTACGGCTGACACTACATTTTTGGGGTCTGGGGTAGCAATTGTAAAACCTTCTGTTGTCCCTAATCCGATTTGACTATTCGTGATTGTACTATTCCCATAAACATGAACAGCAAAATGGCCAGTATCATTTGAATGATCTGAAATCTTTACTGAAACTTTGTATGTTCCATCAGTTGATTGAGTAGCTTGATACCATTTAATATCGTTTTGGCCACCTAAATCTGACCAAACAGGAACTTTAATTGAGCTAATATCACCTCTCACATTTGAAACGACAATATCAACAATACCATTAGTTTGTACGTTAAACGATGTACTTACTGTTGGTTTAAGAATAGTAAATTGTCTCGCATTTAAGCCAGACATCTTACCTGTTACATCTTGCGAATAGGTATGAATATTATATAGCCCATATGCTCTATGTTTTTTAGATAAATCAATATATGCCGCACCAACTTGATCAGCAGTATACCAAACTAAATCATCTTGGCCACCATTATCTGTCCAAACTGCATACTTTATCTTCTTAGTTGGTTCTAGTTGCCCATTATAGACAATTTTTAAAACATGACCACTCACATCAGCTGAGACTGTTTCGACTGGTGCGACACTTTTTGACTGGATAGCAGTTTGAGTTTGAACCTGATTTGTGACTTCAGTTGGAGCACTTGGAACTGATTCTATTTCGGGAGTTGAACTTTCTGTATTACTATTTAGTTCTGACTTTTGAGTAGATGCATCAATAGCAATTGCTTCACTCGATGTTACCAAAGTAGCGTCAGATTCCTTCGAAGGTCTTGTAGATTCATTACTAGCCTCAGTTTGAGGGTTCGTTCCAACTTCAGCGACTACTGGTTGGTCAATGACTTCAGTTGATAAAACTGGTTGACTTGAAGAAGTAACCTGTTCAGCAATATTTGTCGTTTCACTATTGCTCGAATCATTCGTAACAACCTCCATTGACCTGGTTGTAGTTGAATCAGTTAAGTCATCCGCCTGCACTGTTCCTGATAAAAAGCCAACTGTACCGACAATTACCGAGGCAACACCAACCACTGATGATTTTCTTAAACTGAATTGTTGTTTCTTGGGTTTTTTTGCCTCATTTAACTTTTTTGCCACACGTGAATATCCCATAAAACCCCTTTCATTTTCTCCTTTTAAGACTAGTATACTACAATTATAGTTAAATATTTAGAGAAAATTAACATTGAAAAATGATTTGACATATAAAAAACATGTGGTGCTAACACAACATGTTTCTACTAACTATTTACAAAATATTTGAATATATAAGGAATACCTTTGCTTAAAATATATAGGCAATAGCTTAGACTGGCTAATGACATCAAGTAGGTAAAGGGATGAAACTTTTTATGTTCAATATCATCTTTTATCATAAATGGAATGAAGATAAAGAAGATTGTCCCAACCATTAGGGCCATTGCTGAGAAAGTCCCAACCGTATTGGTCTCATTGGTAATTGGATCAGATATCCAAGTGTTGTAAAAGATATCTTTGATACCAAGCTTTAAACTATATAAGTCAAAACCCATCCCTACAAAAATTAGTAATACCTCACCCACAAATAAACATGTTATCAGTTTTTCTTTCATTAACCAAGCTCCTTGCCTATTTTTTCTATCATAACACTTTACGCTAAATAGTTGAAAGAAAAACAGAATTTATCTGTCTTCTTGCTAGATAAACTCCTTTTTAACTGTTATAATATGCCATACAAATTGCTAATGGGGGGAAAGAAAGCTGTCACATTTAAAAGTCTATGAATTTAATCAAATCAAGGGGTTGATTAAAGAGCTAATAAACTATTATAAAACAAACGATTATTTAAACTATGCTTTATTAATTAAAGAAACATTACTCGAAATTGGTGCAATCCTGATTGAACATGAGATTGATTCTCAAATGTTTATGACAAACTTAGCAGATAAAAGAATATCTCACCGCCAAGTAGATAACTTATTAGAAGATTTAAAAGTGCGGGTGGAACCCTTTACCATTCCATCAAATAAAGAAATCACTAAACTACTCCGAAAGGTAAAGAAATTAAAAGTTCCCGATTTTGAAACTTATGATAAAAAAGAAATTATTTATCTAGCTTGGAATGAGCAATCCTCTAACCGAAAATATGTCATTTATGAAGATAACAACAAAAGCGCTGCTTTCTATGGAGACCTCTCAACAGACAAAGTCAAAGGCTTCTGTAAAATCTGTAAAGAAGAAACTGAAACCTCTTTATTCCTTTTAAAATCAAAAACCTCAGGCGACGGTACCTACACCAAAAAAGGCGACTACATCTGCCGAGATAGTGCCATCTGTAACCAGAACTTGAAAAACATAGACGACTTTTATGATTTTGTCAATCATATGAAGGCGTAAAGTATATGTTTACTAACCAGATTTAAGTTAATAAAAAAATAAGGCATCCCTTTAAATGGACGCCTTATTTTTTATTTTGATTCTTTCTTTTTCATTAGCTTCGATGATATTAAAGCAATAAGCCAAAGAGAGAAAACACTTAAGATTGATTGACATATAAAATTAGGATTCCTGAGGATTGATAATGCCATATAAAACAATGTCCTCGTACAGATCATTCTTCAAAACATGCTTTTCCTGAGTACCTTCTTTTTTCATGCCCGTTTTTTCCATCACTCTGCCAGATGCACCGTTATACTTGAAATGCTTGGCCACTATTTTATGAAATTCTTTAATTTCAAAGCCATATTTAATAAGTGCTCTCGCAGCCTCTGTAGCTATCCCTTTATTCCACACATCAGGACTAATCCAATAACCTAGCTCAGCAATATAGCCATTTTTAAAAACAGCTAAACTGATACATCCAAGAATACGATCAGTAACTTTATCAGTGATAGCATAATCATAGCACTTATCTTGTTTGTTGTTTTGTTCTTGATTAGATATCCACTCAATAGCTGACTCCTCTGTATAAGGATCAGGCAAAGTCAGCGTGTTCTTTTGAATAGCTGCTGAATTACAAATGTGTGCAACAGCTTGACTATCATCAAGAGTAAATCTCCTCAATAACAAACGGTCTGTTTCAATAGTATTTTCTTTATCATTAAATATAAACATGAAATTACTTCCTTTTCTATATCAACTAAAATATTTTGGAAAATATATGTAAACCCAATTATAACAAATATTAGACATAAGTTATCACTAAATTTGCAATACAAAAAAGCATCCTCCAACGGAGAATGATTTTTGTATATTCGAAACAGATTAACGTGTTGGGAATTGTGATGCTTTACAGGCTTTTTTAAGACCTGGCTTTCTCTGACAACTGAAATATATATGGTGTTATATAGTATAAACTAGCTAAAAATCAACAATTTACATCCCAAAAGTGCACTATGTATTACAATATGTTCGCGGAGGGGTTATCAAAAGGTTATCAAAAATTTCGTTTTCGGAGCTTATAAAATGAAGAAACTAGTTAGACTATTTAAAACAAGCAATAATTAT
>CAACWI010000119.1_pt1 | contig 14946 bp, 15 predicted proteins | sample 2275591 | NCBI WGS metagenome assembly CAACWI01 (sample SAMEA5312452, study PRJEB27640) | indoor metagenome | biome: indoor environment; feature: uncontrolled; material: polymer tiles stone | place: Germany | collected 2014-07-07
GGTTCAACGCTGCATTTTATTTCTGGACCATCAAACTCTGGTGATATTGAAATGCAGCTTGTAGTTGGGCTACACGGTCCTTTGGAAATTAATTACGTTATTGTTAAAGATTTATAGGAGTTGATAAAAATACAAAAAAGCTTACTGACTGACTATGACACCAGTTAGTGAGCTTTTTTATTTCTTTTTATTTTCTCTGTTTTTATATGCGAGATACCCTTCAGGAACTATAATGATTGCTATTATTATTCCGGGTAGTGCACTGTATCTCCCCTGAACTAAATCATATAATACGAAAAGGATACAAACGACTAGAATTATTTGTTTTGTTAATTTAAAAATACTACATCTTCCCCTCTATATACAATGCAACATTCTTGAAAATTTGCAGGACAAATTTCGCACATCACTTTGCTGCTCCTACGATAATCGCTCTTCTGTCATTTTAGCATAATAATATGGAATAAAACATCATCTGCTAGATATAACTTTTTCTGATAGTACAATGTCTTCCCATGTACTGAGTTTAAATATAATTTACATCTTCTTTATGAATAAATTTTTTTGAAGTAGAGTATCAATAACTTTTGACTAAACTACTATTATATTTATGAAAAAAACTTATTTATTCGTTTGTAAAGATCGTATACAGTTATAAGTTGATTTTACAATTTAATTAACTTAAAATAAACATAACTTATTTTCATTAGATGTTATGAAATTCCGCTCTGTTCTCTCAGATGACGAAAGAAAGAGAAAATACAACTACTCAGATCTATATATACGATTATTAACATAAAAAAAACAAATAGAAAGATGAGATGCAAAGTATAAAAATACCAATATTTTTAACAATCAATGCACTATTAATTAGTGCTATTAACATTTACTGCTCCTTCTATTCAAAAAATAGCTTTGATGGGAACTCTAAGATTCTATTGGGCTCATTTTTACTACCCTTCTTTTTGGGGGCAGTGTTTTTTATGGTTATTATGCCTCTTATCTTCAAACATCCAAATTTTAAATATAATATCTTATATTTAATCCTCTATTTAAATACCCATTTTTCAGATTATGTTAGATCATCCTCTATCTTCTTCTTTTGGGTCATTCTAATAATCTTCCAATTCCTTTTTCTCGTCTGTCTAGAACTTCATATTAAATCCTTTAAAGAGTTAAAGATATATGTAAATAATGAGAGAAAAAATCAAAAACAAGAAGAACAATTGAGGATAGAAAGCCAGGACAAGCAGGAATTGTTAAAACTAAAAAAGAAGAGAGATAAAAAATTCAAATAAAGAAACTTACCTTGAATACTCCGAGTCCCAAAAACATACACATGTTATTATGTGTATGTTTTTTATTTCCTAAAATTTTTGTCAATATCTTTTATATCTGGTACTTATTAAGTCGTAACAAAAAATATATTTTATCTTTCATAAACACCAAAAAATTACTGAAAATATTGACAACTAATAATAAGGCTACTACTATGTATAGTGCCCTTCTTATACTACAGGGGTCACGCTTCCCGCTCTCTCTTCAAAAAATTCTATTTGTTCGTCATGAAAATCTGAGTGAACGATACCAATAATTTTTTCAATATCTGTACTTCTCCCCTCATACACCCAACTTAAAAAGCGTTTCGCAACAAACTCTGGATTATTTACACTCTCAATATTCTCATCTCTTTGGAGCTGCGTACTATCATTTTTAGTACAACCTGCTAATCCCGCGATAAGTAGCTCTGTCAAACCAATCCCGAATAATATTTTTTTCCTCTTTCTCAAAAAAAAAGAGAGCAGAAGCCCTCCTTTTTTTGCCTTAACTTTATTATAAATCGTCACAAAATACTAATTTTTATTTTTCGTTTTAAGACGAATAAGCATGACACACAGTAAAATTAGGAATCCAGCAAAGCCTAAAAATAGTGCACTCTTGCTTCCAGTCGAAGGTAAGCTTTTCTCATTTTGAGTTTTACTATTATTTGTTACATTTTCTTCTGAATCTGGTGTTTCAGGTTCTGTCGGTGTTTCAGGTTCTGTGGGGACTTTTAATACATTGGTAAAGTTATACCCATCTTGTTCTGTCTTATAGTTTTCAACTTTTTCTTCTTCTACACGGTAAGAATACTCTTCCCCATCATTACTATATTTAGGTAATGAATCAAATGAATATTTCCATCCCTCGTTTTCACCAATAGTTACCGAATTAATTTTTATATTATTTTGATATAGGTTAACTGTAATTGTATCTGGTCTTAATTTTTGTGAATTTTCATTATCTACCCACGTTTTTGTGCCAGCAATCTCTACTGACTCACTATTGTACATTGTTAAGTTTACTTTTGTTGATTGATTACTTTCTACAGAAAAGCTATTAGGTGTAGTATCTAATGCATAACCTTTAGGAGCCTGAGTTTCAATAAAAGCATATTTACCTGGTTTTAAAAGTCCAGAATAAACCTTTCCTTCAGAATCACTAACTAAATTTTCCTCCACTGTTTGACCAGACTCATCCACTATTTTAAAAATAGCTCCCTCTAAAGGTTCACCTGTCTTAGAGTCTAACTTTATTAATTCAGCTGAGCCATCCAAAAGTGTCGTAGCGATATTACTGTAGATATTTGTCCCTGAATAATTAAAGTAAGCTTTATTCTCAATTCTTTGATCAGATTGTGCACTATCATTTTCATAATGTGCTTTAAAAGCTACTGTTACTGTCTCTCCCTCTGGTAGTTCCTTCAGAAAATCATAAGATAAAGTATTTGTTTCAGAATCATATGTAGCATCTGTGAGATACCCACTCGAATTATCAGTTGTTTCCACATAAGTAACATAACTTGGTAATGGGTCAACGAGCTTTGTTCCTACAGCAGTAGCACCTTTTTTATTTGCAAATGTCAAGGTATAAACTAAGTCGCCAGAATTAGAAGCTAAAACAGGTTGGGAGACTTGTTTATTCAAAGTAACAGAATCATACATTACTTCTTTCAGTCCCATGTAAGCGCCCGACGTAATAATTTCATCACCATCGCCCATTAAAACTGCTTGATTATATCTTGCTCCAAATTCATCTGGAGTAGGATCACCTACAACTTTTTGAGCATACATCACAACATAACTATCTTCTGATGTTAAATCTCCAAAATCAATACTGAATCCAGTTGAAGTAAGATGGATTTTATCTGCGAAATCTGTCGTTACGTACTCCCAAGAATTGACTATTCCAGTCGCATCACGTCCTGTTACTTTTGCAATTCTAAAATGGTCGATAATCGTGCTATCACCAGTAGCTGGTATGTAGGTATTAGGATCATACAACTCTGTTCCTTCTGGAATCGTATCAACGAGCTGAGCATTTGAAATATTTTTTTGATTATAATTGACTATGATAGCAAAGACATTACTTGAGGGATCTTCCTTGCTCAAAATGGATGCTTCTTGACCATATATATCATCACGTCCTGCACTAGTTATTCCAAATTTACTTAGAAGTGGATTACCAGGAACAGAATGAATAACATCTGATGTTGTTTTATCTGAGCTGATAATTTCACTTCCCAGGGTCATATCTGCCTTGAAGTCTACTGAATCAGGATAATTTACATTTGAATCATTACCATTCATGTATGGTGCTTTAAATAAAACTTTTACCGTATTTCCTTGAGCATTATTAGGATCATATTTGGTATGGTCGTAAGCAATATTTAAAACATAATTACCTTCTCCGTCCTCTATCAAAGCTGGATCAGCCAAGTAAAATGGATCATCGATTACAAGGTTGTTTATTAAATCATTTTTATTTTTAACAATGTCCTTTGGGATTGTTACTTTAACTTCTCCGTCCTCTGTAATTTTACCTGCGCTAGCAGCAATGGTTACATCAATCTCTACATTTTTTTCTGATGTAATAGGGTTAGTAGCTGTAATTGTTACACCTGGATCATCTCCGGCTACTGTTGGAATTATTGTTTCAGCTAGCGCCGTACTTGGGGCCAGTTGTCCAAAAAATATTACTAATAGCATTAAGCTACATACAATTCTTTTAATCTTCATTTTGTCTCCTATAATTATTTATAAAATTTCTGATTTCTGCTTCTAGAATCTAGATACCTTTTATCTACTTCGCTCTCCCCTCCTGTTGTACTTTAAAATCTCTTTGACGAACCCTTGGCAAGAATAATCGAATCCCATCTGGATCGTAACCTACCAGTAATTTTGTATCGTTAAAAATAATTGGGGTCTTTATTAATCGTGGGTTAATCAAGAGAATATCGATCATTTCATTCACTGTGAATTTTTCTATATCTTCATCTCCAAATACTTGATCATAAAGTTTTTTCCTTTCATTTTTGACACCATAATCTGTTCAAATCCATTATCCGAGATTTTCAATATATGCAGGATATATTCCCTCTTCAACCTTGTTGGAGTCAAGATTTCGTAAGAAACGTGATAATCATCAAAAAGTTTTTTTATTCGCTCTATCGCAAAATTATACGAGCGATTCTTAAATACTCTAATCATTTCTATTATCTTTCCATTATTGTTTAAAAACCTATGCTTTCATTAAAACTCTCAATAAAATAAGAGTTTTAATGAAAAATATACTCTAGAAACCCTTTTAATAAAGAGTTTTTAGGGTACGAGGTATTGAAAGAAAACATAAATGAAGTTAAAATGTATATTGAAAATCCTTGGTAAATCTAGTATTGCGACACTCATATTTTTCATTAAAACTCTTATTTTTCTGACTTTTCAAACACATGTAAATGGCTCTATAAAGCCGTCCCCTAGTATTATAATGAATATACAATTCTACTTCTTCTTCAAAAACTTGGTTGTTTTTTCTTTTTGCGTACTATGAAAGTACTTTTTTTAAACGTGCGTTCTATTCGTTTATTTATCTTAATTTGATTATGATGCGAATTATTAAAACCAATAAAAAAGAAACAAGTCCCTTTGTTACTTGTTTCTTTTTTATTAGCTTTAATTCCTTATAATTGATTCCTTTTTTGAGCAATCAACTCTTCACACCTTTCAAGAATATTCTTCCTGTCTTGTTCGGAAACTTCTGCATTTATAAATAGCTTAGGTACATTTGAAAATCTTAAATCCGTTGGACCCGTAGCTAACAATAAATCAGGAAGAACTTTTTGTTTCAGACTGACCCATTCATAGTTAAAGCGTGGGGAGAGTAAATGATCTAATCGTTTACGCATGATTACATCCACATAGAGAGGAAAATCTGTATCTAATAAGATAAGAAGTTTTGCTTCAAAATCCCGTGGTGAAAACTCTGCAGCATAAGCTTGTGCATACCGTAACGTTACAGATTTAATCATATTTTCTGAAAGTTGAGGCGAAGTTTCTTCGATATGCTTTTTAATACTTGGCAGAAAATGGGGATAATTATTGGCGCTATAAGTAAATATAGTGAGGGCTGAAGAATTAAAATAAATATCTTTGAATGTATCCACAAATATTCGCCCTGAAATGAGCATCGCCACAAATCGGGCTCTTTTTTCAGAAATAATTTCAAAATCAGGGTGTTTCTCTCTTACAAAAACAATAAATTCCCGGATACTTTCATAACTCTGCGGTGACTCACTCTTTAACACACTCAATGTTTCAGATGTGTTTTGTATATATCTATAGCTTTCGGGGAAAATATACAAAATAAAAAAAGCAAATTTTATTTCTTGAGGATTGAGCTTATACTTTAATGCAAAATACTTGGAAAATCCTTTGAAATATTGATTTTCCGTAAGGAGTGCTTCAAAATAGGAAGGAAGCTCTGCTTTAGAAATTTCACATCCTATCTGAGCTCTTTGAATAAATACAGCCCAATAATAGGTTAGCTGAAGTCTTTTACCATAACTAATTTCTTCGGAAACATTCGTCAAGGATGAAATGAACCGATCGAGTGTTTCTCTCTCAACCTCTTTAAAAGGCCATGAGACACCTTGAAAATAACGCCATAGGAAACTAACCAAGCAATAGCGAATACTTGCCTCATTTCCGAGTATCCGAATCTTATTTTTTCGTATACTGACGCTTAAATCTAGTGGGTCAAGTAATTTATTCGCATTCCTTATGTATTTTCGTAGCGTACTTTCGCTCATGAAGTTTTCTGTACAAAAACTAGAAAAATCTACATCTTGACTTGTAAGGAACTTTTTAGCCAAGTTCATGAGCGGCTCATCATTTACAATCTGTCCCCTTAATCGAAAATAATCTATCTTATTTCCGTTAAAAATATACTGCCCCCTTGCTATAGCTTCTATTTCAGGCACTACTTTTTCAGATTGAATAAGATCATTCAGCTCTCCTATCAGCTTATATATACTTCTTCTATCTAAGCCCAACTCAAAAACAAGTTCCTCTATTCCTACTGCTTCTTCACTATTATAGAGGAGTTTTAACAGGAGCAGCTTACGAACTCCGTCTTTACTGAAGAGCGCCTCTGGATATCTATTTGACATTTATTCCCTCACTCATTTTCACTTGAAATGTTTCCCCAAAATTTTAAAATACAGTACCTTCTCATCCTTATTTTTCTGTTATACAAGATACCACACTCTTATTTTCACAAAGGTTTCAAAAATAACAATCATTCTTTTTTCAAAGTAAAAAAACACTCATGAGATTTGAAATATTTTATAGGAAATCATATTTACACTGTTCAAGAAAGTCTTCCTTATCTTTTTTATTTTTTAAAATCATCAGCTTATCTGATTTATGATATTTATCTATAATTTCAGGAAATATCGCTCGATTTTGTTCTTGATTTTTCCATACATATTTCAAAAACTCAAACCACTCTTTGTTAAATTTTTCTTTGAAATTACTAGGAATATCGCTCCTGTCGTGCAAAAATCTATTTCTTATAGAACGTTGAATGACCCTTTGTAATGCTTTGCGAGGCGAAATTTCTAGCCAAATTATTAAATCGGCGAGCGGAAGACGTAAGTTCATCGTTCCTTTGTAATTCCCCTCAATAATCCAATCCGTCACATTAGCTTCTATAAATTTTTCTTGTCCAATTACTAAATCTTCATTAGAAAAACCATCCAACCAAATTTTATCAAGATGTAAAATTGGAATCTGCAATATTTCTGATACCTCTTTTGCTAAGGTAGATTTGCCAGCTCCAGAATCTCCAATTATCACTATTTTCATATTAACTCCTGTTCTCACAACATATTGAAATAAAAATTAAAAGCAAACACTGTTGCAGTGAAAAGTATAATACCTAATATGGAAGCTAAAATTTTTATAAACAATAAAGGTATGCCTTCAGAGAATTGGTTAGTAATTCTTTTTTCAGAAAAGATATATCCCCAAAAAAGAAAAAGGCCTGGGAATACAAAGATAATCTCTTTTCTCCACCAATTATCGAAAGCAGAGTCTAGAAAAACATGAGTGGGGATATTAGAGGGAAGCTTACTATAAAGATATATAGACAATATTAGTAACGGAAATATTAAAAAATTTATAATGCTAATGATTCGCGAATAAACTTTATCAAATATTAGTAATAAAAATGCATTATTCATTTAATTTCCCGTTTCAGTTTTTAGTCACTCAGTACATGAATTCAATAACTTTATTCTAACAATATGCATTATTTTAGTCAATTCATCTCTAGCTTATTTTTATTTACTTAACTTTTCAAAATATAGAATATAAAAAGCAGACAACTTTGCGAGTATCTGCTTTCAATAGTAATGAATATCTCTATTTATGAGATAAGTTTATTTTATCAAACTCCTTGAAGTCATACAATGAATAACAACACTTTTTATGCGGGATATCTTGTATTCTCTACTAAGGACTTTCTTCGATAGGCTTGAGGCAAAAATATTCGAATCTGCTCAGGGTTATAACCAATCAAGACCTTCTCTTTCTCAATAATGATAGGAGATCTTAAGAGATTGGGGTTGACCTTCAAATAGTCGATTGCCTCATTTAAGGACATGCTCTCCATCAATCGAATTTTAGAACTATCCTCCTCGCTCCCATGACTCGGGTGTTTCACTAAGTCAGAAATCCCCTTATCCGTAGAGGCAAGAACGGTTATGATATCTTCTCGGGAGATTTGTCCCATGGGTTTTCTCTGGAAATCAAGCCTGTATTTCTTAAACCACTGGATAACCTTTGTACTCGAGGTACATCGTTCCCTATAATATAAACGAATCATTCTTTCTTTCCTCTCTCAATAAAAGCCTATTAATATTAATAGGCTTTTACCTTAGCTCTCGTTTTCTTGTCCTTCTTTATTCTTTTTTAACTTCTTTAACAAAATTACGATGATAACTAAAAGTATGGCAAGAATAATTACACCTACAAGTATATAAATCCAAGTATAATTCTTCTCAAGAGAGACAGCTTCCTTATTATATTTACGAGACTCTTCCCCTTTGATTTCAAAGTCCTTCTCAAAGGTCCACTCTTTATCCCCTGATTTCCCTACACCTTTGAAGGTATATTTCCCGGCTTTGAAGGGTTTATTATCCAGACTTATGGCAAAATCAAAGTTTGAATTTGGAGCCATACGAAGGTCTTCTTTCACTTCGGAATAGAGGACCTCGCTTCCCCCTTTTTCATAAACCTTGCCTTCGATTTTCAAGTCTTTCAGAATTGCAGCTTCATAGTTTTGGATATTGGCTGTAATGACATTACGGTAATTGATTTGTTGGGCCTGAACGGCATTCAAGCGTAATTCAGGTTGGACAGGTGTATCATTTTCCGTCAATTGTACTCCGATGACATAAGCATACTTATTAACGATCTGGCTACCTTGGGACGCTTCGTCCTCAGTTTCCTTACTCGTGTCCTTGTCTTTTTCAGAGAAATAGATTCCTCCAAGGATGGTGCCTGAATATTCTTCTTTTGGCATCTGCACATGGACCTTCAGTTGCTTTGTACTCTTCGCAGGGACAGTCACTTCTTTTTCGCTTGTCGCAATATCTTTAAAGCCTGTCTTTAAACTACTGTCACGTTCGGTCTTAGTATCATTGTATTCTACAATACCATTCTGATTGGTAATGGCCGTATTGGGTGTAACTTCCACGGTCACATCTTCTGAGGTATCATTACGCATATCAACCAAGAGGTCTTGAGCTTCTCCTGCCTTCATACGCAAATCAAAATACGATTGCGATTTGTCCACCTGATTTTCTGGAATGACGGCTTGAACAGAAAATTTCATTTCTGCGGCTGACACAGTCTTAAAACCAGAGAAAAGAAGGATGAGACCTAGAAAGAAGAGAAATGAAGTTTTCTTTTTCAATGTATTCTCCTTATTAAGCTGGTGTGTCTGTCAATGTCCAAGTGAGGCTTGTTTTATATTCCCCTTGAACTTTCTTTGTTTTACCAGGAACAGATAAGGTCACACTTGTTTCCCCCTCGTCTTCATCTGCACCAAAACGGTTCAACCATGTTCCGGTCCCTTGGTCTTCTTTGGCATCCAACACATCTGAAGCACTACCTGGAGTGAGAGCAATAGCTTGGCTGGCTGTAGGCTCTATCCCACCGTTTGGTGTCGACAAGGTCGCATTATCCAAGGTAAGGACAGCGCCTGCTAATTCATTTGTACCACTTTTAAATTGCCCATCTTGAGTAACTGTCAAATGCCAGCCTGCATTAGAACCACGTTTATCTGTCACCTGAACAAAGTTGGGACGGCTAATGGTTTCACCCTCTGAATCAATAATCTCATCCAATTGTGCATGATAAATCATATCTGTCCCTGTGGTCTTTTGTTCGCCAAAGCGAAGATTAGAGACATAGTCAATACTTAATGGACCGGCTGTGGGATTCTCATGGTCATCTGGATCGGTTGGTGTGATGGGTTTTTCTGGATCTGGATCCATGGGATCAATGGGGTTAACGGTAGAGTCGTCTGTCACGTAAGAGATTGTTCCTACAGATTTCATTGAAGCGCCGTCTTCATCTGCCAAAACTGTCGATGCCCCGAAGGCAAAACTTGTTAAAAGTACTGTGGCCGCTAAAGTGCTGTATGCTGTTTTTTTCATCCTATTTTCCTTTTTTCTTTATTTTTTATTCTCTATGGCTTAGGCTGGTGTATCATTCAACAACCATGTCAGTTCAGTCGTGTATTTGCCATCTTTTACTTTTTCAGAAGTCCCTGGGACGCTCAATGAAATGCTTTGGTCGCCTTCTTGTCCTGTACCAAAGACATTCAACCACGTCCCCATACCTTCGTCAGTCTGCGCAGTCATTACATCTTGAGCTGCCCCTGTTGGAGTTAAAGTGACTGTTTCAGCGGGTGTTGGAGCTGCGGCCTGATTATCAGAAGTTGTAGCCACAGAGGTATTGGTCATTTTAATTTGTGCGCCCTTTAGTTCTTTAGAACCTGTTGTAAATTGGGCAGCTTGTTGGACTTGAAGTTTCCACCCTGCATTTGTCCCACGCTTATCCGTAACCTGTACCCAATGCGGACGTGCTTCTTTACCATCTGCGGTAATGATGTTATCTAATAAAGCATAGTAAGTTTCATCTTTAGCAGATATTTTTTGTTTATCAAAGTGGAAGTTTGAAGCATAGTCAATACTTAGTGGGCCACTTGTGCCTTCCCCTGGCTCTTCAGGATCTACTGTTTCATCTGGATCTGTTGGGTCTACAGGAGGCACTGTTTCTGTATCTTCAACAAAGGTTACATCCCCTGTTGTCGTTACTGATTTTTCTTCTGCCAGTGCTGGATTTGTAAGTGTTGCGAGAGCCCCTGTACCGAGTAATACTGCGCCTGCCATAAATAAGTGGTTCATTTTCATTGTTATTATCTCCATTAATTTTTGTTATTTTCTTTTTTTGTTTTATTTAGTCCAATTAAGAGTAGACTGGTGCTTAAAAGTGTTATACCGAGAAATTGTCCGCTTTGACTCCCTGTTTCCCCGGTCTTAGGGAGTGTGCTCTTTCCTGTATAGACAGGGAAGGAAGTAGAGCCACTTGGGATGAGCGGATCTACCTCTGGGGGAAAGTAAGATTGATCAAAGTGTATCGATGCTTGACTTTCCATATTCGCAACGGTATCTGCACTTGCAATTTGGTTATTGCCTACAATGTACACGGTAACAGTGCTTAAGAACACAATTCCTTTTAAAAATTTTTTCAATTTTTCACCTCCTTTCCAGCTTAGACGGGCGCATCAATCAGGTTCCATGTGATATCTGCAGTATACTTCCCAACTTTCACAGTACCTGGTGCGACTTGTAGAAGAGGACCTTCATTTTGATTCCAAGAAATATCATAAAGTGTTTCTTTATCATTACTTTCTCCATCAAAGACATTCACTTCTGTCTCAGAATTAATCCATTGATCGGATTGGTTTTCCTTACGAAAGAGCAAAATATCATCTGGTAAGGTATTCCCTGAGCTATCTTTAAATCCTTCAGAAAGTCGAGCAGTCACACGCCAATTAGATTTTTTAGGACGATCATCCTCCACAATAATTTTCCAGTTTATATCTTCTCTTTGAATATCGTACTTTCTATTTGAAATCTTTGTTTCATTAAAACTCAAGGATTCAGGAACAGAATAAAAATGGAGGAGATGTTCACTGTAAATATAGGAAACACTTTGAAGATTATCTGTCAAAGTACCTGTAGTTATGCCTTTTACTTCTTTAAAAGTATAACCTTTAAATTCTTTTTGCTCAGTAGTGTATTTATCACCAACATGACCTTTAAGCACAACAGTATCACCTATAGGATTCCCGCTTGTATCCTCATATTTTACTGTAACTCCCTTTGCAAATCTGTTTACATAAAGTTCATAAGTATTACCATCATAAATAGTATTTGGATTGCCTCCAAGAGTACCATTAGGAGTAAAAATAGGTTGATCTGTAAGTTCTTCACCTTCTTGAATATGATAAGTATCCTTATCATAAAGTTGTATATCCAATTCGTTCCAATATTGCAACTGATCAATAAAACCAGTACGAGCATAGCTATCTCCAGCTATACCTTCAATTTTTTTTGTTGCAAGAACTTCTCCCGTATATTTTTCTTTTAGAATATAAGTATCTTGTGTTTTGGCTTTGAAAAGTTTCATTGTTCTAATAAACTGATCCCCTTCAATGGAAGCTACTTTAGTATTTTCTACACCAACATCAAATAATACTGTCAGATTACTATTCTTGATAGGGTAGTAGGGAATTTCTATTAATCCAGAATCATCATCTATTTCTGCGTAGAGTACACTGTATTCCTCAGTTCCCACGCTTTTTCCAGAATTAGAATATATTTCCGTAATAGATTCATCAGTCGTAACTTTAATAGGAATATCTACCATACCTGAAACAGCAGAGGTAGAACTTCCGTTTGAGATTATCTTATATATCTCACGTCCCTCGAGGCTTTTACCTAAAAATTTAACGGTAGGCGCTGAAGTAATCACAGGATTTTTATCAAGAAAAGTTTTATAGGCTAATTCTAAAGCATTTTCTCCCCCGTCAACCGAGAGTCCTTTCGGAATTGCAATATACAGATTATATAAAGTGAATTCTTCCCCATTAAAATTATCAAATGCAAATGGTCTTATTTTTAAGGTTCCAACTCCACCATAGGCAGCGGTGGCTGGAAGATCCACATAAAAATTGGCCAAATTAGTCCGCGTGGTAGCTTTTGTATCTTTATTCTGCTCCTCTTCTTCAGAAAAATCTTGATTTAATTCTTCTGTTGGTAATATTTCACCGTCTTCCAATACCTTCTTGGCCCCAGTACCTTGCTCTCTAACTATGATATCTACTACTACTGAGCAAATTATTGAAGTTACTGGCTCCCCATCCCGTACAGTTCGTGCTGTAAAATCATATCGTCCTTCTTGTTCTGCTCCAAGTTGAAGTTCTACCTGCTTTTCTTCCCCCTCTACCCAGTCAATGACCACTTGTTTGTTTAATTCATCATAAGTTACTCCAATATTGGGATTAGAATTTGAAATATAAGTAATCCCTTCCGGAAGAGGGATTACTATTTTGGTATCTTCTGGATGCTCATCCTTTAGAGTCAACGTAACCGACTGCTCCTTACTTTCTCCTTGAAGGATAAGGTCGGATACTTGGGTATCTCCTGCCATAATTTTAGGAATAGCCAGTCCAAGAAAAGTAACACTTACAACGAGAACCGTTAAGAAGCTTAATAGTTGAATCTGTCCTTTTCTTTCTCTGTACCTATTTTTTAGTCTTTCTTTCATTTCATTACTACCTTACCTTTGATCTCTCCTTGATTCACAAAACCATAGTTTCGACTGTCTGTGGAGTGTGAACGATTATCTCCCAATACAAATAGCTTGCCTTCTGGTACTGTTTCTCTTCCACATATTTCTTTCAAAGTGAAATCTTCTGTCACTGAGCCCGTATAGTCTGTCGAGAGTGGATTGCCATTCACATAAAGCTTGCCTTGAGAAGCATATATCGTATCTCCTGGCAAACCAATAATCCTTTTCACGAATTCTTTCTCCCCCATTTGAGGGACATTAAACGCAAGAACATCTCCACGCTGTAATTGATTCGGTTGCTTTTCAATAACGATGACCTGTTCGTTTTTCAATGTGGGTTCCATGGAGTTCCCCTCTACGGTTCTTACACCATAAAATTGCCCGAGAACCAGAAGGCAAAGGCCGAAAAACATTAAAAGTGAAACGATAATGCTTCCCTTTTTTAAACGTGAGCTTTTTTTATTCTTATTCTCATGTTTATTTTGTTTCTGATGTTTATTTTGCTTTTTCTTCTTAAAAAAGGAGTTTTTCTGGACATGTGGGGCTTCTTTTTGAGTGCCTTGTTTTTTCACTTCATCTTGAAGTTTTTTCAAGCGTAAGAGAAGAGGATCTTCTGTGCCTTCTTTATGATGAGAAGCTTCTTCTTTTTTCTCCTCCATTTCAAAAGTTGGAGAAATTTCAACAGGTGAGGCACCTTGCCAATTTTTTAACACCTCTTCGACTTTTTCACGAAAGGTCGGAATAAGATTGGCCGCATGCACCCCCATTTCTTCTAAGGCATCCGCCAAGATGCCATCTTCTTCTTGCCGCTCATTCTGGAAAGCAATCGGAATGAATTCAATCTTATAGCTATTGGAAGGTGTCTTTATTATTTTTGTCCAAATGATTTGGGGGAAGGTTTTTTCAAGTGCTTCTAACAGCGATAGAACAGGACGTTCAGAAGAAAGCATTGCTTCTATCATGAAGTGATATTTCTTCTCTAAGAGAGAATGATCTAAGTCTGAAAGTTGTTTGTCTTGCTTTTGGATCATTTGCATTAAGAACTGTGAAGGTCCAAAAGAGTCCAACATAAACAAACACGTGTCTTCTTGGTCATCAATAATATTTCCTCTGTAAAGCTTGATCATTTGTTCCTCACCTCCTTAACTTATTGATTCTAAACGGCTTATTCTGGACTGTCCATAACTCTTTCTAGACTCTCAATCCATTGATTCAAATCTTGATTGACTTTGATTCTATACTTCTCTATGTCTTCTCGTATCAATTGACCTTCTTGCTTCAGGGCTGCCAGAGCTTCCTTTTTTTGACGTTCAACCAACAAGACTTCATCTTGAGCCTTTTTAACAATGTCATTGGCGACACGCTTTGCATCAAGCATGACTTCTACGAGATCTTTTTCCGAAAGACCCATTGGTGGTTGTTTTTCTAATTGCTGGAGCTCTGTTTCCTTTTGTTTTAACGTGTTGACATAGCGTCTTTCATTTTCTTCCAATGTCGTATTTTTTAGACGCAGTTGATCATTCTCGTTTTTAAGGAATTCTAGTTTCTTTTTATTTTCTTCTACTTCTTGAATAATACTTGCAAGTTCTGTCTCGAAGCTGCTCAAGTTTGTTTCTTTTGTTTCTTCGTAATTTTCCATACTTCTCTCCTCTTAAATAATTGCTTTAAGTCTTTCTCTATAATTAGGGTTTTAATGAAA
>CAACWI010000189.1_pt1 | contig 14557 bp, 12 predicted proteins | sample 2275591 | NCBI WGS metagenome assembly CAACWI01 (sample SAMEA5312452, study PRJEB27640) | indoor metagenome | biome: indoor environment; feature: uncontrolled; material: polymer tiles stone | place: Germany | collected 2014-07-07
ACAGAACCCTCCATGCAACATGTCGCTTTTATTGAAAGCTGGGCTAAACGCACACATATCGTCCCACCGCAGATGGCACTTTATATCGATAAGAATATCGAGATGCAGCAACTCCTCGCTAATTACACTTCTTCTGAAGAAATCCACTCCTATTCTATTGACGAATCCTTCCTTGATGTTACAGAATCTCTGAACCTGTTCTACCCTAAAGTCAAAGATAAATATGAACAGATGGATTTGTTAGCGCGAGATTTACAGAAAAAAGTCCTTGATCAGATGGGTTTGTATGTAACTGTAGGAATGGGGGACAATCCTTTGCTGGCCAAACTCGCCATGGACAATTATGCCAAGCACAGTACCACTATGCGGGCGCTCATCCGTTACGAAGATGTTCCTGAAAAAGTTTGGACACTTTCGAAGATGACTGACTTTTGGGGGATTGGGAGACGGACAGAGAAACGATTCAACAAGTTAGGAATATATTCTATCAAGGATCTGGCTCATGCGAACCCTGATCGGATTAAACGAAAAATGGGCGTTGTTGGACTGCAACAATTTTTTCATGCACATGGTATTGATGAAACCAATGTCCGTGAGAAGCATCATAAAAAATCAGAAAGCTACAGTAACAGTCAGATTTTGCCGCGCGATTATGTACAACAAGATGAAATTGAACTCGTAATTAAAGAAATGGCTGAACATCTTGCTATTCGACTTCGTAAGGGGAAAAAACTAGCAGGCGGGCTCTTTCTCTACGTCAAACCTTCTTACAAAGAATACTCTTCCTCGATAAAAATATCCAGTAAAATCGAACCTACTCAGAGTACGACGGATATACAAGTCGAATTTTTGCGGCTCTTTAGAAAAAAATATCGTGATGAGGTTGTGAGAGAAATCGGTATTGGTGGTTTTGATTTATCCAGTGAAAATATCAAACAGCTTAATCTTTTTGAGACAATGCTCTCTCATGAGCCTAAGATCATCGCTCATCAAAAACAGGAAGCTCTGCAAAATGCCATCGATGAAATACGTGAAAAATTTGACTTTACAGCCATTCAAAAAGCCAGCATTTTGACAGCTGGCTCTAGAGTTTTAGAAAGAAATAAAATGATTGGCGGCCACGCTGCCACAGGAGGAGAGAAGAATGACAGTTGATCGCTCATATAGCCCTTACGAATCCATCCGTAACTATCAAGATAGAGGGATGATGAAATGGGGCGCTTTCGCCACAGGAGAATTGTCTGAAGCACAGCGAAAATTAAGAGAAAAAGAGGAATCAGAAGCAAGGAATACATCGAAGATAATAGAATATACGGATTAATTTACTGTAAAGATAGAACAATAAACAAAAAATAAGCTGATAAGGCTTCTTTTTTGTTTCAGCTTCGTAAAAAGCATCAACGCGTAACACGTGTGCCCATCTTTCCCTCTAATGCGGCTACACCATTTTCCAAGGAAGATATTATTGCCTGTTTTCCCTGTTGAGCAAAGTCAATACAAGCTTTAACTTTTGGACCCATGCTACCTGCTGCAAAATGTCCTTCTTTGTAGAATTTTTCCAGTTCCGCTACTTTAATTTCCTCCAGTTTAGTTTGGTTCTCTTTCCCATAATTCACGAAAACATTAGGTACGTCAGTCAAAATCATCAAGACATCCGCATCAATATTTTCCGCCAATTTGAGGGCTGCTGCATCTTTATCAATAACAGCATCTTGCCCTACATACATACCTTGTTTTTTCACTACAGGAATTCCACCTCCGCCACAGGAAATGACCACAGTTTGGGTATCCAACAGTTTTTTCACACTGTTACTCTCTACAATAGTTTGTGGTTGAGGAGATGGGACCAATCGGCGATAACCCCGGCCAGCATCTTCGCCCATAACAAACCCTTCTTCTTCCATCTTTTCAGCTTCTGCTCGAGAGTAAAATAGTCCAATAGGTTTTGTCGGCTTTTCAAAAGCAGGATCTGCAGCATCCACTTCCGTCATCGTCAAAAGAGTAGCAACATCAAGATCTGGATAACGGCTTTTTATTGATTCCTGAATCATATATCCAATATAACCTTGTGATTGTGCACTTGCACTAGAAAAAGGTTGAGCTGGGATTTCCTGGGCACACAGTTCATTACGTTGTAGGATTTGCCCCACCTGTGGGCCATTACCATGTACAATAGCCAGCTCATAACCTGCTTCAATAATTGCACCAAAGCTATCCACACTAATCTCTATATTTTCTTTTTGTTCATCGAAAGTCCCTTTTTGACCTGGTTTCAAGATTGCATTGCCACCTAAAGCTATAACAACTCTTTTTTTCTTCTCAATCATGGTTCGCTTCTCCTTCTATATCTTTAAAAATTTGCCAGAGCTGGTTACAATCTGTACGTTCGCCCACATATTCCATATTAAATAGCTCAGGGGCTGTTCCTTCAAGATAGCGACGAAGATGCATGTCGGAAAAACCGTGTAGCGCAGCTTCTTCCCTTGTACTGCTATAATAAACTTTTTTCACATTGGCCCACATCATAACGCCCACACACATAGGACAGGGTTCACATGTTGCATATATCTCACAGTCAGAGAGATCCATTGTGCCCAGTTTTTGACAGGCTTCACGTACTGCTACCATTTCCGCATGTGCCGAGGGATCTGTATCACGTACCATCGTATTTCCTACGGCTGCGATCACTTGCCCTTCGCGGACAATAGTTGCACCAAATGGTCCACCTTCTCTGCGCCGCATCCCTTTGATAGTAGCCGCTGTCGCTAATTCAAAATATTTATTCATAGTTTTACCTCTTATTTTTTGCGAGCGCTCCATAGAGTAACCGCTGTGTAAATGACAAATGATGAAATTAAACCTGTAAAGAAGGCAAAATCATCCATAGCTTTTAAAAGACCAATCTGAGGGACAAAAGCACCAATCATTGAAAGTACAAAACTTACCGCTAAAACCCACATGGCACGTTTATTGTAATTGACACTCTGTATGCTATCAGACTCGGCATAAATCTCTTTTAAATTCATCACACCTCGTTTGTTGATAAAAAAGTCCGAAAGCATAATCCCAGTGATTGGACCAAACATTGAGCCAATAAAGCTATAAAAGAGGAACAGGTGATTAATAATATTCCATGGCATAATAAGAATACCAACAACAGCTGTAAGCAGCCCACCTCGTTTTACTGTAAAGATTTTTGGTGCTAGAGAGGTTAGCTGGAGTCCAGCTGGGAAGAGATTACCAAAGACAACAAAAGCCACAGCCCCAATATTGAGTGCCATAATCAAGACAATCACTGCTAAAGTACTGTCCATTTGATTGATTGACTGGACGATGTCAAAGTTTTTGAGCTCAGGAAAAGCGATTGCTGTTCCTGCAAATAGGCTGACACAAGTAATAGCAAACAGTACATAAGACAGGATGAATCCTAAAGGGAGACCGATTGCCATTGCTTTCATTGATTGAGCGCGTGATGTGAAATCTCCTGTATTTACGATAGGACCTGCCCAGTTAGATACTAAAGCGCTCACACAAGTAATAAATAAAAGACTATTAAATTGATGATGTTCAGGTGCGTAGTTCATAACATTGTTAAAACCACCTGCAATTGTAATTGCCCAAACAGCTGCCCCAATGATGAAAAGATAAACAACTGGTGAGGCATAAGTTCCAAGTTTATCAATGACGCTGTTCCCTCCCATAAAGAGTAAAACCGTCACAATCCATACAAGGACAAGACTAAGAGCAGTATACACTGGCAAACCAAATATTCTAGCTCCACCTCCAATGGATGTATATCCTGGGAAAATTCGGTTAAAAATAACATCCATTGCTCCAGCAGTTACTGTAGTTTGTGTACCAGTAAATACTACGCCTGCTATCAGGCCACGCGCTAAAGCAGGAAAGATTGACCCTTTCGTCCCAAATACTGAACGTAACACCATCGTAAAAGGTATTCCATATTTAGCGGAGGCAACACCGTTTACCACATAGAAAAACGAGACAATAACAGCAGAAACCATTACCGCTGCAAATACCTGCTTAGAATTCAAGCCTAACAAGAAGAAACCCGCAACTGTCATGTAAGAGAGAATGTTATGAACAGGCCCCATCCATAAGGTTGTAAATTGTCGAATGCCCCAATCACGCTCCTCTTGCGACTTTGGCCGCAATTCTTCAGAAACTGAACTAAAATCAATTGCTTGCTCATTTTTTACAGCAGTTGCTGTAGCACTTATTTCCATCATTTGACATTACTCCTTTTATATTTTACATTTCGTCCTCGATTAATTTCGCTTGTTGAGCAAACAAGGGATTTTCCGGTTGGGTCCTTTTTGCCAGAAGCATCGTTTCATACGCTTCCTGAAATTTACCAAGTGCTCGTAAGCTGTTGGCTTTATGGAACATATAATCCACGCGATCAGGTTCTTCTGAAAGAAGCGAGTTCATGACTTCTACAGCTTCCTCATGTCGACCGAGTTCTCTTAAAAAATTAGATTTATGATAAAGAAAGAAGTCTCGAGATTCTAGGTATTGCGCCCCTTTATCAAAATAAGCCAGAGCTTTTTCAGTATCACCCATTTTCTTTGCCAAATTTGCGAGGTAATAAGCAAATTCTACCGCCTGTTTCCGACCCTTTTCATAATAATACTGTGCCGCTTCATAGTTCTTCAAGTTTTCATAAGCAACGCCCAGATAATAGCTTTGCTCAGGCGAAACAGGTAGCTTTAAAAGCCGTTGAATAGCCGCAGTACTCTTGCCTTGACGAATTAAATGCTTAATCATGATAAAGTCACTCTCATCTTGCTTATTTTCAAGGGCAGTAAGAATTAGTTCGCTCTTCTTTTGTTTCGCGTAATCCACTGCAGAGTATCCTGAAAAGTCTACGATATCAATATCTGCTCCAGCTACCATAAGCTCCTCAACGATATCACGATAGAGAAAACCATCATTACCAAGAATGATAGCTTCAAGCAGAGCTGACCATCCTAGCTTATTCACGTGATTTACTGGAACTCCTGCATCGAGTGCCAGTTGAACGATACTTAGAAAGCCTTTTTCACTTGATGGCAGTAGAGCTGTTCCGCCAAAGCGATTGAAATGCGTTACATCTGGCTGATATTCCAGCAGTAACTCAAAGAGCTCGGTAAAACCATTTGCTGCCGCTGCGATAAAAGGAGAGAGATGATTCTTATCCTTTTGACTCGGATCAAATCCTCTGGACAATAAAATTGCTGCAACATCCACTTGGTTAGCTAAGACTGCCAGATGTAGCGGACTTTGTCCTGATTCATTAACAACTGTCAAGTCAGGACTTTCCCTATTCTCCAACTCGCTCAAAAGTTCTTCGTGATTGCTCATGTTTAAAACTTCAAAAAGTGTTTTTTCCATCATTTTGACCAAGCAAAGTCATCTTTCAATCTCAGATTAACTTTGCCTTCTACTTTCTAGTTGAATTTTTGGCTAAAAGCGACAATTGCTTTTTGGAAGGCTTCATAAGGGGGGTGGGTAATCCCCGCACCAATCATCCCAATTCCCGCATCTTTATGGGCGATTGCTGTGTTAATCACTGGCAGTACATTACTCTGCACAACCTTCATAATATCAATACCTGTTGCCAGTCCCCTGAAGTTTAGGGGAGCTATCGTGATGTTGGGATTTTGACCCGTTGTGATACTTTCCATCTCCATGCTATAGTTTAAAGCATCAGTAACCGTACCGCCGACAAGAGCAACAATTGCTGGGGCAGCTGCCATCGCAAACCCGCCTAAGCCAAAGGTTTCAGTAATAGCTGAATCCCCAATGTCTAATCCAGAATCAGCCTCTGTATATCCCGCAAACATCGGTCCAATCACCTTTTGCGAAGGGCCAACGAACCAGTCCGTTGGCTCCATACTCGCCAAGCGAATACCAAATTCTGTACCATTACGGGCCATTGTTGTTACGATTGAGCTGTACTCTTCCATACCGACAGCTGCATCCAACGCTGCTTTACAAAAAGCCATCCATGTCGGTCCGGAAAAATAATCCGAACTTGCGACAAAGTCAAAAACTTCTTTTTTTTGTGCTATTGTAAAGTGGGTCTGAATAATACCAGGCGTTAAAGCTTGAATGAGCAAGGTTGTTCCTGCCACGTTCCGATTATGAAGCTCATCACCCATATGTACCGCTTCTGCAGCCATTAAGCGAAGGTCAATCCCCCCTTCAATATACGTCATTGCTTCTGCAAGCATCGGTCCAAAAACATCTCTCATCCAGACAAGTCGATGAATCACGGATTCATCATTGGCTCCCATCCGTAAGATTTTAGAAAGCTGCTCTGATAAGTTGGTGTAGGCAGTATTTCCGTAGGTTTTATTTTCGACGATATGGACATACATTGAAGCTGAAGTCACACCTGCCATTGAGCCTACTGCATTGTGTTCATGACAGGGGCTAAATTCAATATTTCCTGCTTCAACAAATTTTTGAGCTTCTTCAAGATTGTTTGCAAAGCCTTCAAAAATCACTGCGCCAAGAACTGCACCACGCATGGGACCATTCATCTTGTCCCAGCTTATTCTTGGTCCTGCATGAAGAATCATATTTTTCTTCATGCCTGGGACAACTTCTAGTGCAGGCGCATAGCCAGTAAGATAAATACTTGATGAAGTAATAATCTCAAGTACATTTTTATTAGCTTCTTCGATTTTGGCAATATTTTCTGGCTTTTCAAGTAGAGTAAGTGCTTTAATCACATCAGCATTTCCTAGACCTGGAGGAGCCCACTCGAGTTGAATACTTTCTGCACCTTGATTATGGATATCTGCTGCAAATTTTTCGAGTCCGACATTAATAACTTTCAAGTCGCTAGTAAATAAATTATTCATATGATTACTCCTTTTCAACCATTTCTCGTGCTAGTAAGGCAGCATTTTGCATACTACTTGCATAAGTTGCTCCAGTTGCCACTAGTTTATCAAGTTGTTCTTGATAATTTTGCTCATCAAGATCCGTCCCTAAAATATAACCTATTACTTCAAGATGGCGTCCAGCTTCATTTGCTGCTGCTTTTGCTTTGATAATTTCTTCTGTAAAAGCACCGACTGGATCTTCGTTTGCACCATAGCCCAGTACGAAATCCAGTAAAATTACTGCCACTTCTGAATCTTGTGCTTCTTTTATGAAGCGTTCCAGACGTGTGCTTGGATCAATCATTGGATGTGGTTTTCCATCCGTATATTCATCCGCACCAAAGTCGATAAAAGTATGTGCTTCGGAGGCGCTCAAGTTTTTTATTTGATTTTCTTTTGTTTTAGCTGTATTACTGAAAACTTGAGCATATTTTTCTTTCGTAATGAAATACGCTTCAGATGCTAAAGTTCCGCCTGAAAATAGTCCACGAATATACTTTTGCTCTGGTTTCAGCTCTTCCTTGACCTCTTTAATCAAAGGAAGATTGAGTGGGTGGAGATCAAGAAGACTCCGATCAATACCTGCAAGCTCCACAGCTTTCAGTGCAGCATTTTTTGACATATTTTCAAAATGGACATTTCCTTCTGATGATTGTACCATCTGACCAACGAACCAAATCACAACTGGTTTATCAATGGATTTAACTCGTGAAATCACTTTTTCCGTCACCTCTGGAGTAGTCGGTTTTGATATCAAGACAATAACATCTGTTTCAGAATCTTTTGCCAGCATATCAATACCTGAAAGCATCATTCGTCCGTTAATTTCTGGATTTAAATCACGTCCACCTGTTCCGAGCATTTGGGAGATACCCCCACCAAATTCATGAATACGAACAGACACTTCCTGCGCTCCCGTTCCAGAGGCACCAACAATACCAATATTTCCTCGACGTACTTTATTTGCAAAACCTAAACCAATATTATTAATGATTGCTGTTCCACAGTCTGGGCCCATCATCAACAAATCTTTTTCTAGCGCCAAATCCTTGAGCATGATTTCATCTTCAACAGAAACATTATCTGAGAACATTATCACATTCAGACCTGCATTCAGAGCTTGAAGTGCTTCACGCGTCGCATAATGACCATTAACTGATATCAAGGCAAGATTTGCTTCTTCCAAGTCTTCTTTTGCCTCTTTTATCATATGATAAGTGCGTGGTGTATCTTTACTTTCAATTTTTTCTTTATGCTCAAGAATTGTATCAATTTTTTCAAAAATCTCTGACTCATGAGCGGTGTCTTGAATTTTCATCGTAATGACTAAATCACTCGATGCTGCTTTAGCAATCGTTTCATCAAGCAGTCCAACATTAGCCATAACTTCTTTATTCATATCTGTTGCCATCGCAATAATAATCTGATCAATTTCCTCGATTTGATTAGCTTTGGTCGAAAGTGCCATAAGGGACACTGAGTCGATATACCGGTTACTCATGATTTTTGTAACTAATCTCATGTTAATTCTTCTCCATTTCTATTTTTTCAATTTCTTCTGCTCTCATAAACTCCATGGCAAGCTTTATACCGAGTAGAGTATCAAAACCTGATGTCGAACCTATTTCTAAAACAGACTGTGCGCGTTCCTCAATCAACTCTGGGTCGCTCTCTTCGATAAATGAAAGTACATTTGCCTTTCCCTCACCCAAAGCCGCAAAATACAGCTGGTGTTGGCTGATTAGATTTGTATGCGACAACTGTGAGCCATTTTTTCCTAAAATATCTTCAACAACTTTTTCTTTACATTTAGGTAAAGAGTTGAGGGTTAAAAATAATCCCGTAAGCACATCATCTCCCGAAGGTGTTAAACCTACACCTAGACCGATTAAACGTTGTCCATTTTTTCTTATCCTTATGTGTTCCCCGCTGATTAAGGCTTGCTTGAGAGACTGAATTTCACAAAGGAGAGGGGCAAGGAAAGGACGATAAGCCGGATTATTTGTATAAGGATTATTTTTCAGTTCAAGAATATTCAGCTTCTCTATTTTTTGACTTAAGTTTGAAGGTAAAGTATTATGTTTTTCAGAAGTTCCCACTGCATCAATTCGAAATTCTATCTCTAACTGGGGGTCAATGAACAACTTACCTTGTGCCAAATTAACTTTTTGCCCGCGAAAAATATGCGATTTTAGCTCTTGAAAATTCTCGAGAAAAACACTATTCGGCGAGCCACGTACGCGACGGCCTCCCAGAGTAAGCATATTAGGAATTTGTTTATTTAATACAACATTAATGGTATGGTCAAATATACTATGAATAACCCCCTGAAACTCTTGACTATGAACCCTTTTGAATGTATCAAGATTAACCTTACCAACACTTGTCTGTTTCACTCCTAAAGCCTCCCTTCCGATTTATAAGTTTATTATACTTCCTTTGTAAGGGGTTTCCTATGTATGGTTTAATTGAAATTCCACAATAGTTCTTGTACAATATAACCAATAGAAACGGAGAAGCTCATGAATATTTCTGAATTCCTTAAACTACCTTTCACTCAAGAGTTCAAAATGTTGGCAGGAAAAAATGGCGCTAAAAATGCCATAACTGGTGTCAATATCCTTGATAATCCTCGAGCTTCTGAGTGGTTATCACCTGGAGAATTAATCCTTACTTCCGGCTACCTTTTCAGTGAAACTCCTGATGCATTGAAAAAGTTTATCACTAATTTTCATCATCTCAATATTGCCGCAGTTTGCATCAAACCCCAGCTTTACTTGACTCCTTTACCTGAAGAGTTAATTAAACTGTGCAATCAATACAATCTACCCTTGATTGAAATTCCATATGGTATCTCCTTTTCAAAAATTATGACCTCAGTAATGAACTTACTCTCTGAATCCTCCTTAAAGGTTTATCAGAATGTTTTAGATGCCAACTCGACTTTTATGCGCGCTGAGCTTGAGGGAACCAGTTTTGAGAAACTCATTAGAAGTTTAGAGGAACTTTTTGATAACCCACTCATTATTACTGGAAGTGATTGGGGCTTAGTTTCTGAAAAATACCCTTCTGAATTCGCCCCTTACGTGGCACTACATAACAAGGTTGCTTACTTTGACACAGCTTCACTCAGTGTTTTACCTATTAATATGAGTATTTTGAATCATCCAATCCAGGTAAATTTCCCTAATCAGCAAAGTGGTGTCATTATGCCCCTCTACTTTAATCAAGTGAATTACGGCTATATTGTGCTTCTCCAAAAAAATCATTTCTTAGCAGGCAACGACTATGCTTTACTTGAGCAAGCTTCCATCGCAACAGCCTTAAAAATCGTCCATCGTATGGAAAAAATGCACATTACCAATCGCCTTTCACGAAATTTTTACCGTGAGCTTATTTTCGGACAAGGTTCAATTGAAGAACTTCACTCCTATGAAATTGACTTCAATTTTGAAGTGCCCTATTCGGTATTTATTCTCAAAGTAGAGAATACTACTGAGTCAAACAGTAGCCCCTTGCAACGAAAACACGAGGAAGACGTTATTTTAAAACGTATTTTGATGATAAGTAAAAATTATGAATTACTTTCTTCCTGTTCAATCCATATTTTTAGACAAGGCGAGCTCTTTATTGGCTTATTGAATAACACTAAAGAAGAACGTAAAAATAAACAAAGGACGATCTTTCAAGACTTTTTCACTTATTTATCACAATCCATGAGTACGATCTATTCTCTCCATCTTTTTGTTGGCTCGACTCAAACAATCGAGCGACTCAACCAAAGTTACAAAGAAGCAAACCAACTGCTACATTACCAAGGAACTTCTCCCGATCCTATATATTTTTCCGCCGATTATTATTTTGAAACTTTTCTTCACCAACATATTAGCAAGGATCATGCGCAAGAATTTGTCTCTCATTATCTTTCTAATCTGATAGAATATGACCAAGATACAAACAGCAACTTAGTTCAGACGTTAGATGTTTTTTTACAGTATCATCAAAACATCGCCACCGCTTCAAGACAGCTCTATATTCACCGCAACACTTTACTTTATCGACTTGAAAAAATAGAAAGTATCTTAGGTTTGAAACTTGCTGATCCTAGCGTTCAGCTGCCTTTAAGCTTATCCTTAAAGCTCCTAAGAGATTACGAAATACTATGAAAAAAATTATATACAGTACATTCAAGGACCTTCCTCTTACGCTCTCTTTTTATGAAAGCAATCTCGCAAATTCTAATAAGCCCGCTATTATTTATTTTCATGGCGGAGGACTTGTCTTTGGACATCGTGATGACTTACCAGAGTCATACATCCACTCCTTTACCCAATCTGGTTATCCTTTTATTTCTATCGATTATGTTTTAGCACCTGAAGCTAAACTTGATCAGATTTTCTTGTGTATTTCACACTTTTTTCAATGGTTCGAAGAAAATCATAAGCACATTCTTCATCTCCAAAGTAATGAAAAAATACTCTTTGGTCGAAGCTCTGGTGCCTATCTTGCTTTACAATGGGCTAAGCGAATTAACGTCAATGCCGTCATCGCCTTTTATGGTTATCATTCTCTTTTTCACAATGAATTTTTACTTCCTAGCCATAACTTCCAAAAATATCCGTCCCTCTCTGAAACACTAGTTTCAAAATCAATTCAAAAAAAACCTATGGTTAAAACAGATCTCCAGCGCTATCTTCTTTATGTTTTCTTTCGCCAATCTGGCACCTGGGTTAAAAATTTAACCGATGTTCCTAAACAATTAGATACTTACAGCTTAACAGCCCATGATTTAAAAAACTTACCTCCAACCTTCCTCGCAGCCAGCAGGTCTGATGAAGACGTTCCTTATTCATTTTCACAGCTCATGTCTCGGCTCATTCCTAAAAGCAATCTGCTTACTTTTGACAATCTGCCACACGACTTTGATCGTGAAGTAAAAGGAGAAGCAAGCCAAGAGAGCTACCGTAAGCTTCTATTATGGTTAGATAATTTATAGTACAAAAAAACTGCCGAAAATTTTCAGCAGTTTTTTACGATTATTTGTCGTGAAGATGTGCAACTTTCCATCACTCTGGTAATTCAGACTTCGCAAATGCATAATAATTTCCATCAGGATCTTGGAAATTAAAATTCACCATACCTTGGAAATCATTGATTGCGCTTGTTGTGTTCGTTGCTTTAGAGACACGCGCATGCCATTCTTCTAAGTCATCCACAGTAAAGAGCATAGAGCCTTTCATATCCGCTACTTCTGGTGAATTTTGACGAATAAAGTCAAGATTCCATAACTGAATGCGAGCACTAGGAGCATCCGCATCAACTGCGAAAATCACCGTTTCTTGCAATCCTAAACCTTGACGACGAAGTTCTTTCAAACCAACTTTAGTCCAAAATTCTGCATGTTTTGAAACATCGGAAACATAAAGCATATTACAAAGATTAATCATATTATTTTCTCTTTTCTATGAGGTAATAGATGACGATTTGCTATAAAAAGCGCCTTCTTCTTGTATACTGATTATCCCACAGTCTAAGGTAAAAAACAATTTAGAAACTCTGGAATCCGATAGGGATAATTTATACATTGAGATAATGTGATAAGAAAACGTATCTTTTTAATAAGACTTTCCTTATTTTCAAATATTCAATTCATTTTTCCAAGTCTAATTCCTCCTCAAAGCCTATGTCCCTGTGCTATACTAGAATTATAAAATTACACGACTAATCACGGAGGTTCTCATTTGACTCAATTTAATTTTTTATCAAAAACTTTTAATGTCATTATAAAAGTCTGTTTAAGTTTACTCGGGCTTGTCATTGCCTTTCTTATGTTTAAAGAAATCTGGGTACTTCTCTCCTCATTCACTACTGGGTTTATTGATTACAGTTTCTACGACATCATTGACCGTATCCTAACCTTTTTCCTCTTCTTGGAATTCTTAGAGTTGATCATTCACTATCTCTCCGATAATGATCACCCAACAATCAAGAAATATATCTATATAGCAGTTGCTTCTATCGTCCGACTTTTGATTTCAAATCACGAAACCTCTCAACTTAGTCTGTTCCTCCAATGTTCGGCAATTTTAGTCCTCATCATTGGAACAGTTCTTTTAAACCGTTGGGGCGATTTAAAATAATAAAAAACCTTCGCTTCTTGCCGAAGGTTTTTTTACATCTTCTTACTCGATACTCATCTGTGCAACAGTAAGCAGAACCGCTGGAACACGATATGGTGAGCACGAAACATAATCCAATCCGATTTTTTGAAGGAAAGAAACGGAGTCTGGATCGCCACCAACTTCGCCACATACCCCAAAACTTATATCTTTATGTTGTGGTTTGACAAGCGCTATCGCCGTCTGCATCAAACTTCCTACCCCTTTTTGATCCAAATGTTGAAAGGGATCATCTTCTAAAATACCCTTATCAATATAGTCTGGTAAAAATTTGACCGAATCATCACGAGAAAAACCATACGTTAATTGTGTCAGGTCATTGGTACCAAAGCTAAAGAACTGTGCTGATGTCGCCAGCTGATCTGCCGTCAAACAAGCTCTTGGAATTTCAAGCATTGCACCGATTTTATAGGCAATTTTCATCTGGTATTTCACAAAGACAAGTTGGATTTTGTCTTCCAATGCCTTTTTAAGATAAGTCAATTCTTTTTCTTCAGCAACTAAAGGAATCATAATCTCTGGTTTGACTTGCTTTCCTGTTTTAGCGAGTTCCAAAGCAGCTTCCATTATTGCTTCAACCTGCATTTCATATATTTCGGGATAGGTAATGGCTAAACGACAACCGCGATGCCCCAGCATCGGATTGAACTCTTCAAGGTCTTTTCCTCTTTGCATAATAAAGTCAACCGTTTGTCCACACGCATCCGCGACTTGCTCATATTCTTCCTTAGTTTTGGGCATAAACTCGTGAAGCGGTGGATCTAAAAGGCGAATCGTACATGGCATTCCTTCCGTCAGGCTCAAAATTTCAGCAAAATCTTTTTTCTGGAATGCTTTAAGGGTCTCAAGCGATTGCTTGCGCTGCATTTGATCCTCAGAGAGGAACATTTTACGCATTTCCAAAATCCGCTCTTTCCCAAAGAACATATGTTCTGTACGTGCCAAACCAATACCGCTTGCACCAAACTCCAATGCAGCTCTGATATCTTCTACAGTTTCAGCATTTGCTCTTACCTGCATATTGCCTATTTGAGAGGCCCATCTGAGTACTTTTACTAAAAGCTCCAAATCTTGCGTCTTATCGAGTTTAATTTCCCCTCGGTAGATTTTTCCTGTTGTTCCATCTACTGAGAGTAAATCACCTTCGTTTATAGTATGTGTACCATCGTATGCTTGTTTGAGCTTTTCATTAATCGTTAATTGTTCGCATCCAACCACGCAGCACACCCCCATTCCTCGTGCTACGACAGCAGCATGAGAGGTCATTCCTCCACGAGAAGTGACAATAGCCTCACTCACAACCATGCCTTCAATATCTTCTGGTGAAGTTTCTGTTCTAAGAAGGATAACTTTTTGCCCAGATGCATGCGCTTTTTGCGCATCTTGCGCATGGAAATAGACTCTGCCAGATGCTGCACCAGGGCTTGCAGGTAAACCCTTTGCCACAGATTTACTCTCCGCCAACATTTGTTCATCAAACACAGG
>CAACWI010000136.1_pt1 | contig 14331 bp, 13 predicted proteins | sample 2275591 | NCBI WGS metagenome assembly CAACWI01 (sample SAMEA5312452, study PRJEB27640) | indoor metagenome | biome: indoor environment; feature: uncontrolled; material: polymer tiles stone | place: Germany | collected 2014-07-07
AATGAACAACCCTATCATGTTATGGAAAAAGCTGGTTTTATTGAAAAAATAGGTCGAGACAACATTTGTAAAAATATTGATGCATCGCTTGAACGTGCAGAAAGCTTTGCTTAATTATTAAAAGTAGTCTTGGAAGAAACAATGATATTTTAGTGCGACAGTTTGTTTTAATACAGATCAGCTGTCGTTATAGTGCAAACACATATAGTCTAAAGTCTCTCGAATAGGATTTTGAGAGATTTTTTCATCATAATTACTTTGGTTAATTTCCTCACGCTAGGAAAAACATAGCTCTCTGAACTCCATTGGAGAGTAGGTATAATATTTAGAAGAGTGCTTAAGGAAAGTTAAAAATAAACAGTACGTTATGTATTTTTACATTATTCACTGTTTATAGAGCTATGACCTATGCATCTTGATTTGTGGCAGCAATGTCTAATTCACGAATATTTACCTCTTGTGGCATATCGTAAATAAACTTCACACTTTGGGCTACAACTTGAGGAGACATTGTTGTCCCTCCCATACTTTGTTTCCAATTATTATAATCTTCTAATGCTTGATTATCAGTTACATGAGTTAAAAGTTCTGTTTCTGCTGCTCCTGGAGCAACAAGAGAAATCCGAACATTTTTACCTGATACTTCTTCACGAATGGTTTCACTTAAACCATGTACTCCAAACTTAGAGGCCACATAGGCAGCATGATTTACAAAAGTTTTTTTACCTGCTAATGAAGACACATTAATTATTGTCCCTCCTTGCCGTTCGATCATTTGCGGTAAAACAATTTGCATACCATTGAGCACTCCCAATACATTTGTATCCATCATTCTTGACCACTCTGCTGGATCTTGCGTTAAAATATTACCTAGAAGCATGATTCCAGCATTATTTACAAGTAAATCTGTAGGTCCAAATACTTTTTCTGCTTTTTGAATCGCTTGTTCAAATTCTATTTTATTTGTTACATCAACAGACTTAACCAGAACATTTTGAAAGTCTAGTGGGAGTGATTTAATTTTTTCTACTCGACGCCCTAAAAGAAGCATGGGATATCCCTCTGCATTAAATAGCTTTGCGATTTCTGCTCCAAACCCTGAACTAGCACCTGTAATAACAATAAGTGGTTTTTGCATTTTAATTCTCCTTAAAAATATTTATATGTTATACTGGTGATTATACAACATGGAGTTAACTCCATGTCAAGGAGAAAAAATGAAAACATATACAATTGGGGATATATCACGAAAATTAAATGTTTCAACTGATGCAGTTCGTTATTATCATAAAGAGGGACTACTTCCTTTTATAAAAAGAAATAGTTCCGGAAGAAGAGAATTTACAGATAATGACTTAGGATATATTGAAGTTATTGATTGCCTTAAAAAATCAGGTATTCCAATTAAAGATATAGCAAAATTTATCCAGTGGTGTGTTCAAGGAGATGAGACATTAGATGAACGCCTTGTTTTTATGGAAGAACATGAGAAGCAACTCGAAGAAAAAATAAAAACCTTAGAAACTAATCTAAAGTTCTTACGCTGGAAAAAATGGTATTATAGGAAAGCTGCCGAGGCAGGAACTGAAAAAATACACTTTCTACCTGGCACAACACAGGTTGATCCTGAAATAAAACAAACATTTTATGGTCGTTCTGATACATGAAATAAAAAACTTATTTAGATAATAATCTGAATAAGTTTTTTATTTCATAAAGCAGTAAAAAATGCTATTAAACCAAATATTATTCCAGGGAAATTAGCAGTTGCCAATGCCAAATCCTTCGGTTTTTTACCTATACCATATACTACCCATAAAGTGCAGTTAATTGCTGCTACTAAAGGTTGTACGGGATTCCCTTTCATTCCACTTAAATTATCAGCAATCTGTGGAATATACGATACGTACATCATTACAGACATTGCAGTAGCTATCCAACTTAAGTATTTTATAAACTTATCTTGTTTCATACAATTCCTTTCTTTCTCACTAACATGACTATCTTTTATTAGATCATACCTAAAATTTTGAAAAAAATGACTGAATAATATAAGTTTTTATTGTAAGTATTCTAATGCATTCTTAGGAATTTCACTTCTGTCACGTCCTATCCAGTCTATACTCCCCTTTTCTTTGTTATAAAAAACTTCTAAATATGTATATGGTTTTATTTTATAAATAGTACTAAACTTTAAAGTTTGATTATTTCCCTTTTCATCGTATCCCTGTACTAAGTATGTATACTTAATTGTTTTTCTACCTTTATCATAAATTTCTTTTTCAATAGGTGAGTTCTTATCATAAATTCTTACGTAATAGTTATCTCCCTTATATTGTGACTTATACCATGAATAACCACTAGCTCCAAGAGCTAAGAGAACAGCGGAATATAGTAAAATAATTTTTTTCACTCTAACTTCCTCATTTTTTCAATTGTCTTTATTATATCATTTTTATAATAATTTATATTTATTAAACTAATTACAAAAACTATCTTTTAATTTTATATTTAAAAAATTCGCTCTAAACAAAAATCAGACATTAGTAATTAGGGAAGAACGTAATTAAAATATAATCAATTTTTCCCAATAATAGGATATACTTACTGTAAAATACAAAAATACTAAGAGATTTTCCTAGTATTTTTACCTATTGTATCTATAAATAAAACTATTGTTTTTTACGTTTCATAAAAATTAGTATCGCTGAAATACCTAAAAGTAAACTACCTAAAACTCCTAAATATTTTTGGGCCTTTTGATCATCTCCTGTGCTAGGCAATAATATATCATTGCTCAAATCTGTCCAATTTATTACTTTTTTTGAATTATTCTTATTATTTATAATTAAATTATTTGAAGGCGTTACTGGAGGGATTATGACCCCTCGTGAAGTTATTGGTGGAACCATATCATTGCCTGGTGGAGTTGTTGGGGGAACCGTGTCATTACCTGGTTTGTTCTTAGAATAAATTACAGTATCTTCAATATCCTCAGTATCTTCAGTGATATTTTTTACCTCTGGTATTAATAATTTATCAGGTTTATAACCTTTAATTATTGGAGAAGGAATTTTGTCAAATCTATTCCCCATTTTTGCTGTCCACTTTCCAATAGTTTTTTCTCCTGTAACCTTGTCAATTATTATAGTCCGCGTAAATAACTTAGGTTTTGCATTAAAATCGTTTACAGCTTTAGAGCCATCTTTATAAACATAATGAATAGTTTGATTTACTTTTTTCTCTTCTACTACTGTTTTTACATCATGTGATAAATGAACTACATAATATTGTTCATTATCTTTAAATTTCGTACCATCTGTTGGAAAATCATTGGATACCAGGTTATCTCCCATTTTTTCATAAAGGGAGATTTTATCTAAAGTAGTATAATCTGCATTATCATCTGTCAATCCAGATAACTCATCAATATCTAATGTTTTTCCTGTCGTATCATCAATATACGTAATTATTATTTGACCTTGATTCCGCTTATAAATAACGCTCTTGATTATGTCTTGTGTTTCTGCAGTTATACCCCCAATTTTTTCAATTAACTTTTGATCAGGGGTATAACCCTTAACATCTGGGGATTTAACTTCGTTAAATTCATTTTCTTGTTCTGCTCTCCACTCTCCAAATATTTTATCACCAGTAACATTATCAGTTATAACTGCTCGACTAAAAAGTAATGGATTTGCCACATAACTTGGTAAAGCTTCAGTCTTGTTTTCATATAAATAATGAATTGTCTCATTTATTTTTTTTGCTCTGTAACTATAGACTTACCATGCCTCAAGTGAACAAAAAATTCTTGAGAGACATCTCCAAAAGTTACTCCTTTTTGAGGGTAATCATCAGAAACTAACTCATACCCCATATCTTTATAAGAAGTAATATCTTCTTGAGTTGAATAATTTACATCTTGTCCGACACGCCCAGATAATTCCTTACTGCTTAAATTCTGACCGATTGTATCATCAGTATAGATTACTTTTATATCTCCTCTGTTAGGTGAATATATATAATTTATAGTTTGATCGTTAGCTTTATATTTTCCTTTAGTTGGTGAACCTGTCACTTCTTTAAAAGTATATCCTTGAATCTCTTTTTGATTCGTTTCATAATTTGTATCTAAATCACCATTCATTATAGATGAGGAAGATATAGAATTTCCATCCTCATCAATGTAATTAGTAATTACCTCTCCTTGTGCAATGGTGTAACTAAACTGCACATTTTTTAACTGTTGCAGATTTGTATTAGCACCAGTTGATGCTGCAATGGAAAAGGACATGGCTTTCTCATCGACAATAAATGGTGAAACATCTTGTGACCAGGTTTGATTTCCATATGTAATAGTCATTGTTTTAGTTTGTCCTTCATATGTTATAAAAAAAGGAACAAAATTGTTACTACTTGGTTCAGAGATAGCTTTTGCACTTTCAGCTATTGTTTTAGCTTGACTATTCAGTCCATTTACAAACGCACCAAATGACTGACCAGAAGAAAATTGTGGTGGGTCGGCAATAAAAGAAGGATCATTCCAATTATTGTAATAAGTATCTAGTTTAAAACCAAATGCACCACTTACACCTCCAATACCCGCACCACCTCCAGGAGTGCCAACAATATTTGTATTTCCAGGATGAAACAAAAATCCGACACCGTCTGCCCCTCCTCTTTTCATACCCTTATTCCCAAGATTAATTAACCCTGTAAAAGAAAAATTCTGAGACATATCCACTTTAGTCTTTAAGGTTACATTTCCAGATTGTGAGGGTTGGTCTGGGGTAAGAGTTTGTATAAATGAATTGGTATCATATTCAAAATTTTCTGCTGAACCGTTACGCTGAAAAAAATATAAAAAGTCCTTTGGATAAACTATGACTTCTCTATTTGTTGAAGCATATACTGTCCCATATTTTAGATTACTTGACATAAAATACATCTCTCCTAATATGCCTAATAAAACACCTAATAATACTACCGATTTCAAAATCTTGTTTTTCATCTTCATAGTTCCAGTCCTTCAAAACGAATTTATCTATAATCATATTAGTCTTACTATTTATCAAAGTCAAAAAAGTTTATGTGAAATATATGTTTTTTGAACAGTTTCTAATGCATGTCTATATATAATATTTTACTGAAATAAAATTTAAAGCTATTCTATACTTTTATTTCACATTATTCATATAAGTAAAGTATCAGATAAAAAAATATCACACAATAGTTATATAAACTCAAATGAGTTCCTAGTAATTAATCAAAGTCTTCATATATCGTTAATACATTAGTATCTTCAACAAATTTGCCTGTTATTGTACCTTTATTGAATTTATCATCTGTTTTAATTATAGTTTTTTTCATCCTCACATATCACACTACATTTTTAAATTTTCTGACTCATAAAAAAACGATAATCAATTAATTGGTTATCGTTAATAAGTATCAGTTGAATATGGTCAATATAGAAAATACATTATAATTGACTGTAACCGCAATTTCTATTATCTTATTTCTACTGTAATTTCAATCTTTTTTATGTTTTTGTCTATAGTTTATTAATACTCCAACTAGAGAGAATATAATTATTCCAAAAACAATTATCCAAACTTCTCTTTTTTGTCCAACTATTGGCAAATTTTCATTACTGCTCTCTAAGTCAGTTTCAGGTTCTTCAGTAATATCTGGTTCGACTCTATTGCCACCATCCTCGTTGTTATTATTATCCTTCTCTTTTTCTGTTTCTTCTTCTTCTTTCCCTTTAACAATGCTGTTAGTTAAAGTTATAGTGTTTTCTTTTCGTGTCTGATTTACTTTATAATTATTAGACATACCAAGTTCTTTAATAGAATAAGAGATCTCATTTCCCGCTTCATCTCGTAAAGGTAAGTCCGATATTTCCTTATTCCAATTCTCATCTTCACTAATAATTAATGGTTGGCCCTTTGCAATACCATTAGCAAATAATTGTACCTTAATGGAATTTGGCCTTTTGTTTTCAAAACCGGCATCACTCCACACTTTCTTAATAATTAAACTCGTTTTCTCTACTGTGATTGGAGTATTAATGATGTCACGACCAATTACTTGTGTTTCATATTTATATTTATAGTTATCCGGTAATGCCTCTTTAAAGAAGTATTGAATGCCTTGTTCTTCGCCTGCCACATTTTCAGTTCCATATAAATGTGAGAATGTATATGCCCAGTTCTTACTCGGATTAGTTTCTATTGTCACAAAATCATTAGGGTTTACATCTCCATAAAAGTTTTGATAGCCAGCATAGAGTTCATTGAACCTAACTTGTCGTTCTTGGTCCCCATCTTTTCTCCAAAGTTCAACATGAATATAGTTGGGACGTAGATCTGCATTTCCATCATCCAACCAAATCTTATTTCCAGACATAGAAAGGGGGTTCTGAAATGTATTCGTTAACTCGAATTGGATATCTGGATTATTTTCATCGTTTAAACTCCGGAGTGTTGATTCATACCCTGCAACTGGAATTTCTGTAACATCATAAAAAATTTCGCGGCCTTCATTATTATATTTAGGAAGATTATCATAAACGACATGCCAGTTGTCTGCTTCTGATACCTCTATCGGTGTTTTATAGGGGAGACGCACAGCTTCTTTATTTTCTGTCTCTTTTAAGTTGGCCCAAATCTGTATTTTTATTGTCGCAGGCCTGAGACCATTCATATTATTATTATCCATCCAGATTTTTTCAAGCTCTAACCGCTTCACTGCTGAATACTCAAAAGAGTCAAATCTGAATTGTTGTAAATTACGGAAAGCCCCTGTTGAAGCTGAAACTGCTAGCGCCAGAGAATCTGAAGAACTAATTTCTTTTTGACCAATTAAATCATAACTCACACCTTCTTCAGTTAAAGCATTGGCTCTAACTGGATTAAGAGTTATTCCATGGAGAAGGTATACTCTTAATGTTCCCTTACCAGATTGACCAGGTTGATAATCATATATCACATTTTTAAAACCCGTTGTATTATCTTTAGAAGTAGATAAAAGCTCGTTCCTATCATATCCATAGTTTTCTACTTCTCGTCTATCCGGTCCCTGTACAGGATTACCATTTCCATCATCGCCAATTTCAATTCGTCTATCCACCCCTGAATTTTGTAAAACTTTGCTCGTATCTAGCCAAGCAATTTGACTCCAATCTCCTACTCCAAAACCTGCAGCTGTTGCAAAAGGAACTGATCGTCCTGAATTTAAAAGAGGCGTGTTTGCTTCGTTGGGTTCTGTTGTCGTTTCAATAAAAGATCCAAAGACAGTACCATTATGAGCCCCTTTTTCTCCGGGGTCTCCCTCCCATCCTAGTCTGTGATTATCATCCTCATTACTTTGTTGTGCTATGTTCCAATAAGTATCAAACTTATAACCAATCGCTCCTTTAAGCCCTCCGATACCCATATTAGCTCCAGTAAAGCCAACTCTCCCGACTTCTTCAGGATGAAAGGCAAACCCTATACCATCCGCCCCACCACTTGGCGTTCCACCATTGGCAGTATAATCGGCATCTCTAAAATCCGCATCTGTCCTATCTCCTAGATATACTGCTCCCTTTAGTTTAAAAGGATCTTCTGTAGAAATACGATTATTAAGTGTAAAGTTACCAGACCAATCATTTCGATTAGGGGTGAGTGTGATGATACCTGTCTCTTCATCATACCTTGCTTTTATTTCTTCCTCCGTCAAGGCTGGTCCGACTGGATTAAAGTCACCACCAACTTGGTATCTCATACCTATATTTCCAGATAATGTAAAGTTATCATTAAAATCACTTCGATCCAGAGTAGTGGCTCCTGCTGAAACATCTGTTGGATTAGAAAAATCTAAGGAAGTTCCGTCTACTTGTAAGGCATTTGTTGATAATATTGTAAAAATAACTGAGATAATTAAACAACTTATTCCACCTATGCCTAGCACTATTTTGTTCATTTCAATCCTCTTTCTGTCCTCATATGGCACAATTATTCATAAGATTCATCTATTCTAATAATATCATTTTACTCTAATTCTTCAAAAAGATTTACCAATCAAACACTCATATTTTTTACATAATCTTATTTTAACACGATTAATTAAACATTATTTCGAATACGATGAGTCACAAAGAACAGAGCAATCCAAATAATGATTAACTTTAAAAGGATGAGCTATAGCTTATACCACATACAATATTTTCGGTATATGAATCTAAACTAAAAATTTCTCATTGTGGACAATATGATCCTTCAGGTCTTCCTCCATTATAAGGACAACGTTGAGTCAAACGTTATTCTTTCATAACTTCCCAAACCAGACTTCATTATTAATAGTACACTCTCCTTCAGCAATCCTACGATTCTCTGTTTAATGAGACGTTTTTTGTACCTCATACATAATTTTTAAACAGAACATTTGCCACTTTGACTTGGATTTCCAAAATTTGAATGTAGAAAAACTTACTGTCTCGTACTGAACAAGTAAAAAAATACTTTTGTTCAAATGATTAAAGTACTTATTTAGATCTATGAAAGAATAAAAAAAGCTATCAACGATAGCTTTAATATATTTTTATAGTTCAATAAAACTCTCTTTATGGTTTACCCAATTGTTGAGAGCGCCAACAATAAAACATCATATAAGATATGCGCTATAATGGGTACCCATAAAGTTTCCGTTTTGAGCCAAGCATACATCGTTGGAACATGACCTAATCCAATGATTACCAAACATTGATAAAGGTTGCCATTATAAACTGTGTAGTGGCTCAATCCAAATAAAGATAAAGAAATAATTACAGCTAAAATCACCGTAGTCTTCTCTTTAAAAAATTTATATGCGATGATATAAACTAAAATGAATAAAGTCGCAATAAACAGTTCTTCTCCCGCAAGACTGATAGATAATGTTGGTAGAGAAAAAACCAAATCAATAAGAGAGAAAGCCTCTTCGACTCCTGAATTGTTGGCTATGGGCTGTTTTAAAAAACTCCCAATGAATACAAACAAACAAGTGAGAACAATATCTGCAATTATCGCAAATAAAATCCATTTCCAATCTTCTTTACGTAACTTACTAAATAATCGCTTTGTGGCAGGCCACCCAAAGATTATCGTTAAAGAAATTAAAGAGGCAACAGCTAAAAACGTGAAGTTAAATAAACTTATCACACTATCACCATTAGCAGTCATGATTCCCCAATCAGCTACTCCTAAAACGCCTGCAATAATAATAAATTTCCATATATTTATCTTTGTTCTTTTGAAAGTTGATAACATTGTTTTCTCCTATTTATACTCACCGTAAGTTCATTTAGACTTTTTTAACTGAAAGGCCCTATAAAGGAAGATAGCAAGACTACACAAGAGCAAACCTAATATAACACCTGCTGTTCTAGGTTTTTCTCCTGTTCTCGGTAATATACCTTTACCGAGAGTTCCTTTTTCATTAGAGCTTTCTTCTCTTTTTTTATCTCCCACTTTTATAGTCTGAGTCTTTTTTATCAATTGCTTTATGTCACTATTTTTCTCAGTTTTTGGTAAGTTGGAGGAGTCTGTTGGACGTTTTGGCTCTACAGGTTGTTCGGGCTCGGTAGGCTGTTCAGGTTCTACGGGCTGCTTTGGCTCGGTAGGTTGTTCGGGTTCTACGGGCTGCTCTGGTTCGGTAGGTTGTTCAGGTTCTACGGGTTGCTCTGGTTCGGTAGGTTGTTCAGGTTCTACGGGTTGCTCTGGTTCTACAGGTTGTTCAGGTTCTACGGGCTGTTTATCAGAGCCATCAATCCCTGAATTCTTATCTCTGATTACAAAATTTGAAGAAACAGAGCTTGAAGAGTTCTTACCCTCTTCATCCGTCCACATTAAATGCGCTGTATTATTAAATTTAACTCCTGTTTTATCTAATAACTGCGGATTCTTCGGTTTAGTTAGTAAATCAACTACATACATACTAGTTCCTTCATTAAAGAATAAGGTTACTCCATCTAAACTTTCTTCTCTTTTATAATCTACTCCTTCTGTCAATAAAGTTCTTCTTTTGTATGCTGATTTATTTAAATCTACCCACTCACCAATATATACTTTGGCACTCCCCTCAATGTAGGTCAATTCTTCATCTTTTATTACATCAGAAAGAATCATATTGGTCGTTTTTAAATTATTTCTATTTACAACCATTGTCCATCGAATCGCTGAAGTCCCATCAGCTAATTTTATTAACTTACCTTTTTTACTGATATCGTCTTTTCTTTCTTGAACTTCAATTTCAATAGGTATTAGTCCATTCTTAGTTTCGAATGCAATTATATTTTTTCCTAGAGGAAACGTATCTGGTTTCATCTTCAGTGAAATGTCAATAAAACCATGTACATCCTGCTTATTTCTTACATTCTCAGTAAAAGTGATTACTATTTTATTTTGGACCACTTTTCCTGTAGCAAGCAGATGCCCTGATCCATCCATGAAATTAATTTCTGTACTACTGTCTATTTCTAAATTCTCAGGTAAGTCTAAAACTAATGTGTCATTAGGCTCAACTTCTTGATGAGTAAGATCAAATTCCATTTTAATTTTAATATTACTCCCTGGATAAAATTGTGGTCCATTTTCTAAAGTCACATTAATTAACGTATCTTTATTACTATATTCTTTAGCTTCAGCTATTGTCGGGTATATGATTATCGTCATAACTAACAGTACTAACGCGATAATTTTTTTCATTGAGTAACTCTCCATAATTTTTCTGCAAAAGTAGTGTTAATTACTTAAAAACAGTCCTACCAGTTTATTAAAAAAATTAAATTGTTTCAACGAATTTGCTCATTTTTAATTTTTAATACTTCAATAGTTCGTAATTACCTATAGAGTCAAGTTGGTCTTTCCAAAACTATTATTCATAAAATATGACTATTCTCTTCCTTTTTCACCTTATCCTCATGATATAGCATTAAAATAATAGAAAAATGCTAAATAATTTTATATTTAGCATTTTTTATTTTATACATTTATCAACTAGCCTATATGTGTACCTCCCCATTTAAAGTAACACTTTATCTGAGGCGGTGTAATCATCTATGAGAAACCCTCACTTTATTGAGGAGAGCCGTAAACGCAAAAAGGAATTTTATGAAAAATCATAACTGGACTTTAAGTATAAGGTTATACTTCTTGTTGCTAATAAAAAACACCCCAGAGAAGGCTGGAGATGCTTAAAGGTATAACTTATTGTACACTATTACAGTAATAATGTCAACGCTTTCAAAAAAAAGTGATTCTTCTCCGCAAAAAAAAGCTCCTCGTCGTAAGACCAAGAGCTAAGAAAAACAAAATCAGAAGCAAGCTTCTTCTTTTGAAAATTTTGTTATATCATTATTTATTTCTAGTCAAAAGTACTCCTCCACAGCTTAGTGTTCTCTTTCGTCTAGAAATACATCTCATAACTGAGATATGGGGTACCTAGGTTATTACATTAGTTCTCTATTTTATTTTTCTTCACAAGTAGAGCTATGGATAAGATTATGAAAGCTAACCCTAATAAATTAAACCATAGAGGAACTTCTGCCGTTCCTGTTTTTGGAAGGGTAGTTTTAGCTGTTTTAGAATCATTTACTTTTTCTTTAGATTCTGCAGATGTTGAAGGAGTTAAAGGTTGCGTATTTTTTGATAGATTGGCTTTTATTATAGTGCAAATACATATAGTTTATATTCTCTCAAATAGGATTTCGAGGGGCTTTTTTATTCCAATTCAGTTAGAGAATTTTCCTTTATGTCTATTCCCATTTCTTATTTAGAGTAAGAGGTGCTGTCCGTATGTTTAATACGGAGTGTATCTACATTATTATCTATACTATTTATCAAATGAATGCTTATCTTTTAATTCTATCTTTTCAAGCTTAGTATAAATATCTGATAACATTTCAGTTTGAATTTTTTGTACTTCCATTATATTAGGTTGATCTTTTTGGATTAAATGATCTAATTTTGAATGTATAAGACAAATTTCAAGCTCAGATTTCTTATTTATTTTGTAATCATTTTTTGAACTCATTCTATCATAATCTGCAGCCCGATTCTGACTCATCATAATAATCGGAGCCTGAATAGCTGCAATCATTGACAAAGCTAGGTTAAGAAGGATAAATGGATAGGGATCAAAATATACTCCAAAAACATGTGTAACATTTAGTATAATCCATATCATTAAACAGGATAGAAAAATTAAAATAAAAGTCCACGAACCCCCAAATTTAGAAATAATATCTGCAAAATGTGTGCCGAGCGTTTTCGTCTTATCTAAAGTAGCTTGAACATCGACTTCTTGATATTCTTCATTTGATTGAAGTTTTTTAAACCGTTTATGCATATGTGTATTTGTTCTAGAATCATTTTCCAGCATTCTATTTATTGTTTTCAATCGATATGTCATTAGACTATCTTGACTAATAAAACTGTCCATTGAAACATTGGGAAAGTCACTTTTTATTAATTTAATTAATCTTTCATCCAATTCGTTAATCAGTAGCCCTTCTTCAATAGAATGAGCTTTTTTTGTAACTAAATCTATATATTGTTTATCCACTAGCTTTCCCTCTCTTATCCTGCATGTTATATACATTGTACCAAAAGCAATCAAAATAACTGACACTACATAACTGGAAAAACACCTGTAGAATGTAGGAAAAATGGGATAAATTTGAAATGGATAATCGACTCTGACAATATAAATCCATCCTATAAAATAAAAAAAGGGTTTACCAGAAACACCTCTTTTTATACCTTTAGGATATAAGCCTGTTGTAAACAAAAATTCCCACTAAAGTAAGGACTACCTATAAAAATAGCAAACCATATTGACTTATTTTACCGTTTATTCATCTTTTCTTGTAGCAAACGTTGAGCATTTCGTAAATGGAGCATAAAAAACTTCAAGAATACAATCGTTTTCTATATTAATTATGAATCTACCAGACTAACCCAGCAGCTGCAATTTCTTTTTTAGAAGCAAATTGGCCATTAGGACGGTGCCATCTCCCATTTGCATCACGACTGTAGCCACCTGTAGAGACCTCTCTTTCAGCTTCTGCTTGTTGAGCCAGTGCAGCTTGTCTTTCGGCTTCTGCCTGTTGAGCCAGTACGGCTTGTCTTTCGGCTTCTGCCTGTTGAGCCAGTGCAGCTTGCCTTTCGGCTTCTGCCTGTTGAGCCAGTGCAGCTTGCCTTTCGGCTTCTGCCTGCTTCTTAGCCTCCGCTTGCTTTTTAGCTTCTGCTTGCTTTTTAGCCTCTGCTTGCTTTTTAGCTTCTGCTTGCTTTTTAGCTTCTGCTTGCTTCTTAGCCTCCGCTTGCTTTTTAGCTTCTGCTTGCTTTTTAGCTTCTGCTTGCTTCTTAGCCTCCGCTTGCTTTTTAGCTTCCGCTTCTTCTGTCCGTTTTTGCTGTTCTAACCTTGTTTTAGATATTTCTTCAGGGTGAGTTTGGGAATAACCATAACCACCAATGAAAGTCATGGCTAGAAAGCTTAAGAGAAGATATCGTGCTTTAAAACGAGTTGTTTTCTTAAAGATATACTTTCTGACAAGTGTGACTATTGCATATATAAATAGTATCATACCTACAAATATAGCTAGACTACCAAACCAATAGGATACACTAACTAGAACAAGAATGGTTAAAATTTTAAACCATAGTGTATCGTTCCATAAATCAATTATTTTTTTCATAAAAATTCCCTATCCCTTTTAACGTGATTAGCGCACGTACTTAAGTAATCAAAGCTGGGTTATTATTTCTTTTTTCAATTATAGATTATCTACATTAAGGATTTCTATATAACTTAGAATGATAATCTCGAAACACTAGATCAATAACTTCAAATATAAATTCTATATTAAGAAGTATGGAAACAAGCCATATAAGATACAGTAATTATCACGAGAAATAATAAATAATCAATAAAGAAAACTTAATTTTTCCTTAAAAACAATCATATTTATTTTACAATATTGTGATTTATTGCGCAAGTCATACTACAAACTTTCTTACCACCATAAAATTTCGAAACAAAAGCTGCTAAAAATTTAACAGCTCTATATTTTATATATTTCTAAATTTTTATTCTGCCTACTAAAATATTGTCATTATTGTACCTCACTACATACTTCCATCTCGTCATTTTTACGCGACCAAACTTTTGTACTTAATAGTCTTTCAAAATCACATGCAATGACAGGTTGACGAATTGGTTTGTTTTTCAGATAAATACTTGATGGATCAACTTGTAAAAACATAGCAATGTCTGGTTACTTCTGCCTCAACACAATCGCAATGG
>CAACWI010000027.1_pt1 | contig 14274 bp, 13 predicted proteins | sample 2275591 | NCBI WGS metagenome assembly CAACWI01 (sample SAMEA5312452, study PRJEB27640) | indoor metagenome | biome: indoor environment; feature: uncontrolled; material: polymer tiles stone | place: Germany | collected 2014-07-07
TAGTGTAATTATCAGAAAAAGCCTTTTATTAAAGGATTTTTGCTTGTCTAAAGAGGATTTGTCCCCGAAATAATTTTTGATGGGATGTTAAATAAAGAATTTAATACTTTTTAAAAAAATAGCTAACACTTGATAATAATAATAAAATTAACACAAGGTGATACAATCGGAGTATTTTCACCTTCATCACTTGCGACGTAATCGGTGTAATATTTAAACTATAGAAAAAGTCCCATCTTCTTGAAGACCCACTGCATGAACTAGATCAAAAAATTCTTGAATTTTGACCTGCATATTATCTACAAACAACGAATCTTGTATAGTTACCTCTGGGGCCAATCTTATTTGTTATTTAGCACCTTTACAGTAGACATCAACTACTAATTGCTGGGCACGATAAAATAACATCTTTTCTGTCTCAGAATCATTTTTTTTAAACAATTCCTTTTCTTTTTCAGTAGTATAAATATAACATTCTTCAGGACTTCTAATTCCTGCATCTGAGCCATTTTTCTAGTTAAACAACACCCATGAAATTTCCATATTTGTGTTTTGTCCTATTTTATTTTAGTATTTATTTTACCATCGTTATCATATTAAAACAAAGCATCCTAGCAATTAACTGCTAGGATGCTTTTATTTGATGTGTTCTATTTGAGAGATTTATATTGAATTCAATTTACACTAATAAATATCAGCGTTATTATGGGAAATTTTCAAAAGAAATTTTACTATTTTATTTTATGACATAAATCTTTATCTATAATTTATCAAAAACATTTAAGACTATCTCCAGTATACAATTATCCAATTTAAGTAAGAATGATCTCATCTGAAGCACCTTCTTGATATTTATTTTATAGTCATAGAAACTTTTTTATTACACCTCTTATTTTGGAATTCTTTAATTAAAAAATCTAATCAAAATACCACCTAGAATTAATACGATAGCGCCGCAAAGTCGATTCGCCATTTGGGCAAATGCCATCATTTCCATACGGTCAGCAGCAGATAAAACGGCAATATTACCAGTTCCACCCATAGAATTATTAATCATACCAGCACCAATGGCAGTTTCAACAGGGAAAAGTCCAAATAGCTTACCTAATAGTCCAGCACCTATTCCCATAACTACAACTGACGTTAGACTAAGTACAAGGAACTGCCAACTCATTGCGGAAGTAAGTTTTGTTAAGTCCATCATAGCCAACCCAATACCCGCAAGAACTGCATGAGTTAAATTATTCATGATGACTTGGTTAAACGATACTACTGCATTTTCCAATCGTTTTGGTACAGCATTGGTAGCTTTTAAGATAAAGACAATTATTATCATAAAGGCATAACTATGAATTTTTGGAATGAAGGCATTAAGAATAGTTCCAATTAAGAAAAGTCCAAATGCTAACATCAAACCAACACCAATTTCAGTGGCATCTAATGTAATATCATTATTTTTAAGTTCACTTTTATCAACTTCTATTAAGACACCATGACCATTCATTTTTGTATTAGCAAAAGCTTTATCAATAAAGATAGCACCAATAATTGCAAACAAATTTCCAAGAGTCGTTGCTGGTGCCAATTGATTTAGTACCGTTCCTGGAGCTATATGTAATGCATTGGCATAAATCTTAGAGAGTGGAACAATACCAGCGCCGACTCCACCAGCCATTTGTGCCATTGAAATATAAAGTACCGAATGACCAAATCCTTGTCCTAAAAATACTCCCATTCCACCAACAGCGAAGAAACCAACAACCATAGTGATAAGTGAAATCGGAATAAACCGAGCAGATGCTTTAACTAAGAGGTTACGATTCATTCCTAGAATAGAGCCACAAATAAGTGCTGCAATATAGAAATCTAAGAAGCCCCACCCCTGCATAAAGTTTCCTGTTGCAGTAACTACATCTTTAGGAATTATACCAAATGTATTAAGAAGTGCTGCTGCTAATAATGTAAATACTGAACCTCCTCCTAAATAGTCCTTAAAGATGGGTAAGTTTTGACCAATCCAATAGAAGAGGTGCCCTAGTAGGATAAGCATAAAAGTTATACCGAGCATATTAAGTGGTAATTTACCCATGGCAATAACAATAACTAGGATTGATAATAGCCCAAGATATAAGGGTAAACTTACACCAGAAATTTTAATTTTTTTCACGAACCATACCTCCCTTAATATTCAGGATTCCATTTAAGGTCGCGAACGGCTTTTGACATATCTTGTTCTTTTGCTTTTGCAAGTCCTTGTTTTTGAGCCATTTTTGCAACGGCCTCCGCAACTTTAATAGAAACATCAGCAACATACTTGAATGGAGGAAGAACTGGTGCTCCTGGTTGACCAGGATTAACAATACCAGATAATGAATGTGCAGCTTCACCAATCATTTCATCTGTAAGAAGTGAAGCTTCAGATGCTAACATACCTAAACCAAGACCTGGATAAATTAAAGCATTATTTGCCTGTCCAATCTCATAGTCAACACCTTTATAAGTAACAATACCTGAAGGTACTCCTGTTGCTACAAATGCTTTACCATCTGACCATTCAATAACTTGTTTAGCAGTTGCTTCAAGTTTTTTAGTTGGATTAGAGATTGGGAAAATAACGGGACGATCAGTATTTTGACACATAGCTTCAATAACTTCTTTTGTGAAAGCACCTGGATTAGTTGATGTACCTACTAAAATTGTAGGTTTGACTGTTTTAACAACTTCAAGTAAATTAGTCATATCGCCAGCATTTGCAAAATCTGAACGTTTTTTAGCAAATGGTTTTTGAGCTGGAGTCAAATCATCCATATCGTCAAACAAAAGACCTTGTTGATCAATCATGAAGAAACGTTTGTAGGCTTCTTCTTCTGAGAGACCTTCCGCAACCATTTCAGCATGAACACGAGATGCGATACCTGCACCAGCAGATCCACCACCGTAACATAGATAAACTTGATTAGTTAGTTTTTCACCCGTGATATCAAGGGCTCCAAAAATTCCACCAAGTACGACAATACCTGTACCTTGAATATCATCATTAAATGTTGGAATTTCGCCCTTGAAACGATTTAAGATATCTGCAGCATTTCCACGACCAAAATCTTCCCAGTGAAGATATAATTTAGGGAACATATTTTCAGCTGTTTGAACAAATGAATTAATAAAGTTATCATATTTTTCACCACGAACACGTTCATGACGATTACCAAGATACATAGGGTTATCTAATAATTCTTTACGGTTAGTCCCAGCATCTATAACTAATGGCATAACTGTAGCAGGGTCGATTCCTGCAGCCGCTGTGTAAATCATTAATTTCCCAACAGAAATATCTACCCCTTGAACACCCCAGTCACCAATACCAAGAATACCTTCTGCATCTGTGGCAACAATCAAACTAATATCACGGTCACCAGCAGCATTTTTTAATGTTTCTTCAATATTTTCAGGATGATTAATGTCAAGATATGCTGCATATTGTGGATCAACAAATAATTCTGAATATTCTTCAATAGTTTCAGCAATTACCGGATCATAAACGATAGGATTAAATTCAACAATGTGTTGATTGAATAGGTAGTAGAATAGTGTACGGTTAGTATTGAATATCTCCATCAAGAAATGACGTTTTTCAATATCTGAAGGTTTACGTAAATAATGTTGATAAGCTTGGTCAGCTTGTTCTTCAATACTTTGTACATATGGGGGTAATACTCCAACAAGACCCAACTCTTTTCGTTCTTCCATTGTAAATGCAGTGCCTTTATTCATAAAAGGATTATTTAAAATTTCATGTGCTTTCATAAATGCAATCTCCTTAAACTTTATGATATTTTTTTAATTACAAGTGCTATTATATAGAGGTTAATTCCTTATAGTCAACTTCATTAGTTACAATAAAAATTTCTTATAACAGTTATTAAATATGTTAAAATATTTTAAGGAGATAAAACCATGAATATAAGAGATTTAGAATACTTTCATCAATTATCACTATTAAAATCATATACTGGAGTGGCTCATTATTTTGGCGTAAGTCAGCCAACCATTTCTTACGCCATTCAACGATTAGAAAATGAATTAAATTGTGAACTGATAAAAAAAGATCCTAAGCATAGACAAGTAAATCTAACACAACAAGGCGTAATATTTTGCGAACACGTTGACACTATCTTAAAAGAGATAAAAAGAGGGCAACAAGAGATAAATCGTTCACTTCATCCATTACCATCTGTAGGGTTTCCTCCAATCATTAGTAAATATATTTTTCATCAAATGGTCACTTTTTCTGATGGTTTGGATTTTCTAACCAAAGTTCAATCTGTAAGTGCTGGTTCAAGTAGCTTAGTAAGCCTTCTAAGACAAGAAAAGCTAAGCTTAAGCCTTCTTGGTACTCTTCATACTGTTAATATTGATCACGTAATTTCAAAAACTTTGCTTAAGAAATCTTTTTACTTTGTAATGTCTAAAAATAATCCCCTGTCTCATAGTCAATGTTTATCGTTTAAAGATGTTCTTGACCAAGATTTTATTCTACTTGATGAACACAATATTCACTTAGAAGCTTATAAACAATTAAACTCACGATACCATAATAAAGGAAAGATTCTCTTCCAAATTGATGATATAGCAGTTATTAAACAATTAATTATCGAAAATAAAGGTATATCCTTACTAACTGACATTGCTTTAGATCAAGATGATAATAATCTTGTAAAAGTTCCACTAAAAACAGAAGATGACATTTCTTTTTTTATTAGTTATGCGTATCCCGAAAATATTCAACTAAACGACACATTAATAACATTAATAAATCTTTTTGAAAAAATTACATAAATTAGTATATTATAGAAACCATCAAGAAATAACTAATCCCTTTATGTTATTGCATTTAAAGCGTTAATAAAATTTAATTACAACGTGAATTATTAATATATTAATAAGAACTAATAGATCATAAATTCTTTTATCAATAAATAGAAATAGAAATTAAAATATGATGCAGTTTTTCTTTTACTCTACCAAAATATTTTTCCTACAAATTAATGAGTGATAAAACCTTGATAAATCTGCCTTTTCAATTCTTGATTTAATCAATCTTAACTCAATTACGTCTGTAGGGCAGATTTATATAGGCGCTTTCGTCAATATTATAATTGTTTTAGATATTAAAGATAATAAAAATAAGAGTACTAATAAATTATTAGTACTCTTTCTACTTTCATTTAGGAGATTGAAAAATGAAAGATCTTGATAACTACGAAAAATATTTTTATATTTTTTATTCCAATTTTAGATTATCAAATTATTATTTCAATAAGCTATCTTCTTTTTTAATTTCTGTTGGTTCAATTAACGTTATATTTCTTTGATAGACAGGAAAGATTCTCTTAACCATTCTATTTGGCTATACCCTAGCCTTTGCCCTTTTGGCCTCATGGAAATTATTTGGCATCTACATAGCTCTCTATGGTATAACACCACTTCGCTTAATCTCAGGCTGGTTTATCACTGTCCTCATCTTTTGGACAATGTTAACCATCATCAGAATCCACAAACCCTTCCTAGCCATCCGTTATGGTATCTTTTATATTATTATAACTATTACAATACTTCCTTATTTATTTGCGATGTATTTAAATTAGAAGGATGAAAATACACACAAAAAGCCTTTAAATAAAAGCTTTTTGTATATCTATACGGGAATCCTAAAATGCAATATTCTTTATAAATAGCGTCTTGTTTTTTTATAATAAGTATCATATTCTTTTTGGAACATTTTTCGTAAATGTTTTTCTTCACTTAACACTAAATAATGTAAAGAGAGTGTGTCAACTAAAATGAGTAGAACCATCATAGCATCACCAATGAGAAATAAATAACCACAATTGAATAAGAAGAAGCCTAGATAGGCTGGATTTCGAGAATAGGCATAAATTCCTCTAGTTATAAGGGTTGTTCTATCAGATTTTTCAAAGCCCACGCGCCAACTGTCTTTCATTTCAGAGACACTTAGACCAAATATGACAATTCCTAATATAATTATGACTATACCAAGAGTATAAAATCTATTATCTACATGATAATCAAAGAAAAGTTTATATATCTGATAAAGAACTAAAGAAAAAGCTATTCCAGACATAAATTGTTGTGCAATTTTTTCTTTAGAGTATAATTTTCCTTGTCCTAAATGGACTGCTTTAATCTGTTTTCCTTTTAAAAAATGTAATTTGCCAAAATAAATACTATAAAATATGACAAATAAGAGTATAATAAACAACCGAAATAGCATAACACCTCCCATTAAGTTATTATTTTCTGAGTAATCTTAAACTATTAATTAAAACTAATAATGTCGACCCTTCATGCAAGGAAACACTTTGAACAACTGTTAAATTGCTAAAAAATGTAAAAATAACTAAGAGAAGAACTACTATCATAGACAAGGCAACGTTTTGAATAATAATCTGTTTCAAAGATTTCGAAAGTTTGTGAGCAATTATGAGTTTACTCAAATCATTTTTCATAATCACAATATCAGCAGTTTCAATTGCCACGTCGCTTCCATCTCCCATTGCAATCCCAATATCGGCTTTTGCTAGTGCTGGCGCATCGTTTACTCCATCTCCAACCATCGCTGTCAATCCATCTGCCTTTTGTAGTCTCTGAATCAAATTTGATTTTTCTTCAGGTAAAACATTTGCCTTAACATCATCCATACCCATTTGACTAGCTAATGCTTTTCCAGTTTTTTCAGAGTCTCCTGTAATCATAACACTTTTTATTTGATTCTTTCTCAAATAATCTAAAAGTATGTGAGCAGATTCCTGTGGTTTGTCTTGAATTGCGATGTAACCACAGACTTGATGGTCTATAGCAACAAACACTACGGTAGCCCCCTTACTTTCTTGAGTTTCTTTTGCACTAAGCCATTTCTGAGGGACGTTATCAAAAATACTAGGCTTTGCAATTTGGTAAAGGGCACCTTGGTAGTCAGCCGTTAAACCTTCACCAAGTTTGTTTTCAGTTTTAATAACCATAACAGGTTTGACCTTTTCCGAAAAGTAAGAACAAATAGCCTGTGCTAGGGGATGGTTTGATTGTTGCTCCATTCCTAAAATAATGGTCATTAGTACTGCCGTACTTACCTGACTTGGCTCTAAATCGTAGTCGACTACTCTCGGCTTGCCAGCAGTCAGCGTTCCTGTTTTATCAAATGCTATGGCTTTGACATCCTCTAAGCTTGAAAGAAAAGCTCCTCCTTTGAAAAGAATACCTTCTTTGGCTAAATTCGATATGCCGGCCAGTGTCGCTGGAATAGCGGAGACTGCCAATGCACATGGAGATGCTGAAACCATAAAAATCAAACCTTTAGTCAGTGTTCCCATAAGTGTCCACCCAAACAAGTTAGGTCCCAATAGTAAGAGCAGAACAAATATAATTAACACAGTTGTGACATAGATAGGTTCAAAACGTTCTATAAAACTTGCTGTCGGTGATAAGTTCCCTTGAGAGGCTTCTACTAAACGGATGATTTTTGCAAAAACTGTATCCTTGCTATCCTTAGTAACCTTCATTGTAAAACTTGTGTTCCCGTTTATGGTTGATCCAAAAACTGTATCACCAATTCTTTTTTCTCGAGGAATAGATTCCCCATTAATACTTGATTCATTTATGCTTGCTTGACCCTCAGTGATAACCCCATCCGTAGGAACTTGAGCGCCATTTAGTACTTGCAGTTGATCCCCAACTTTTAAACTTTCGACAGCCACTAAAGCAATTGAACCATCACTCATTATTTTTCTTGCTTCAGTCGGATTAAGCTCTAAGAGTGCCTTTATCTCTTTTTGACTTTTTGACTCAACATATTCTTCTAAAAAGTGAGCTCCTGCAAAGATAAAAATTAACAAGGCAGCTTCTATTGCCTCCCCGATAAATATTGCTCCGAGTGCAGCAATTGTCATTAAAATGTGTGTATTTGGTAAAAATTTTTTTCTGCTTAGTGAGTTTGTGACTGTGTCAGATAAACCCTCCCACATCACATGAAAACCTGATATCAAAATAGCTATCATATAGATAATTGTTTTAAATTGAGTTGGTAAAGGAATGATAAGGCCAATCATAAAGAGGACAACCCCAAAGAAGTATAATTTAATTTCTAAATTTAATTTTTTTAATTGTTTCATCTTTTTCTACCTCTGAGTCGTAATTATGATATACTAGAAGTATAAACCATACCGTCACGGTAATGTCAAGGGTGAGGTAAAAAAATGCACTCATTATTAACAATTGGACAATTAAGTAAACTTTCTGGAATTCATATCAAGGCCCTGCGCTATTATGAGAGTATTAATATTTTAAAACCAACATATATAAATCCTCAAAATGGTTATAGATATTTTCTATTTGCTACAATTGATTATGTAAAATTGATTAAAATCTGTGCAGACTATGGTATTCCCTTAAAAGAATTTACTCAATTTATTGATAAAGATGGTCAGATTCATATAGCTGAGCTTTTACAACAAGCAGAAGAAAAAATTCGTTTAAAAGAATTAGCTATCAAAGAAGACAAATATCAGATAGAGCAATTTAAAAAGCAAATAAATCTGTCAAATCAACTAGACCATAGCTCACATTATCATATCGAACCTGGTGATGAAGACTACTTCCTTGAATCCACGGACGCCACTATTTTATCTGAAGGTTATTATCACGGAATTCAGAAAATGATTCTGGAAATTAAGAAAAAAAATCTAATATTTGATCAACGAATTGGTATCTTTATGGTAAAAAATGAGGACCAATGGAAATCTTTTCTTGCCTGTAAAGTTCAAAAATGTAAAAAAGACAGTTTAGTAAAAAATATTATTTGTCTGAAGAATAGTCATATTCATGCTGAACATATCACTAAAGATAATCTTGAAAATAAAATCAAACAGTTATCAAATGAACAGAACATTACTAAGATCTTGTTATTAGAGACTATTGAAGAACCCTATAATTTTCAAACACCTCATATTGAATTAAGATACTTTATCTAATTTAACTTAACTCTCTTAATATCACTTTGATGAACAACATTTCTTTAAAGTATGATGAAAATTTAATACATAAAAAGCCTTTTAACACTGCTTTCAGAATGAAGAAAAAGTTATTTCTCTTCATTTTTGAATGTTTAATTTATAGTATGATAGATACTATAAGAAATTACTTTTAAACAAGAAAATAGAAACTAATTCAATTAGTAGAAATTATCCTTAATTGAATCAAAGGAGTCTTATGACCTTTTCTACAAACCGTTCGAGAAGGAAGCAGACATAATAATTGAAACATAAAAAAGAAATTAAATGACATGAATTCCTACATTTATGTACAATATATTTTTAATCTAGAGTTAACAAAAAAGCCTTTATTTAAAGGCTTTTTTTTATTAATAATTATTTCTTACTTTTGTGTGCTCGTCCCAAATAATATATACCAGCTATAAGAAAGTAGAATATAGGTAAAACTCTAAGGAGAACAAATGGAGTTTCAAAGAGAAATCCTAGCCAGAACATACGTCCTTCCATGCCCCATAAGCCCTGAGTTAAGTACCATGATTGAGGATTTATAAGATTAAATTGAGTTACTCTCATTAACAAAAAGAAATAAATAATAAAGACAAAAGCCATTTCACTAGCATATTTGTAATAACTATTCACCATGGCCTCTTTTGATTCTGGATCAGAGAAAATTTCGGAATTTTCTCGGGAATTAAGTTGTTGGAAATAATGAAGACCACCCCAACGGCTGCCCGCAACATGTTTCCAGCCACTATCTTCAAAGAGCGTTACATAATCTAAAAATTTATCTTTTGACATGTATCTTTTATAATCCATTCTTACTTTCTTATCCCGACTAGATTCTTCCTTCTTAAAATAATAAAGCGAGGGAATAATTGAACTGACTCCAGATAAAGAGTAACCCTTTTCTTGAATACTGTTTAACCATTCTTCTTCTTTAGTCATCGAATTAAAATAGAGTTTAAATTTTATCATCTCACTTATCTCCTAATCTTAGTTGGTTGGTTAAATTAACCAGATATTTTAAACGATTAATTTCAAGATTAACCATTTCTTTACCTTTTTCAGTGATAATATAAACTTTCCTTCTGCTATCCTCACTAGGAACAGATTTGATCCACTTTTGTTTGAGTAAATTTTCAATAGCTCCATACATGGTTCCTGCAGCAATTCTAACGTCACCATTACTCATGTCTTCTACCTTTTGCATAATTACATAGCCATGTGCAGGTTCTAGTAATGCTAGTAGAACATAGAAAGTTGTTTCAGTTAGTGGAATATTTTTATCTCTTTTCATTATATCACCTCAATGTACAGTTTAACTTTATATTTATATTATATACAGTTTAACTATATAAGTCAACTGCTTATTAAAAAATATTATAATCTAACAAAAAAAGCCCCAATTATAGGCTTTTTTCTTATCTCCACGTCTCCTGATCAGGAACCAAACCCCGTTTGCGAATTCTCGAAACATGCTGATTGCCTGCTACATAAAAACAGAGTGGCGCCTCGCGCCAGAGGTCTGTACATGTCACGCCAATTCTAGCACGACTGGCAATTTTTTTCGGCTTAAGACTTGGCCTAAGATGCAGGGCGCAGTTTTCACTATCTTGCCCATCCCAAGCTCGAGTGATCCCAAAAAGTCGAGTCAGTTTGCCCGGCCCATTGCCTTCAGGCAAACCATCAGGCGTTTCTAAAGCTCTAATAAGGACTGCTTCAGGGACTTCTTTCTCTCGCGTCACTAAATTAAGCATGTTGTGCCCATGAATCTGATAAACATACCAATGACCCGCTTCCAGATACATGGACTCATTTTTGGGAGTCCGACGTCCTTGGGCACTGTGACAAGCACTGTCAAAAGCACCTAGATAAGCCTCGGTTTCGACAATCCGCCCTAGCTTCTCCTCACCTAAATAGAGTTCCATCCCAAGCAAAGCCTTGGCTGCTCCTTGCGTATCCGTCAAAAGTAATTTTCTAAACCACTGGTCCATCGTTAGCACTCCCCACCTTTTTATTACACTTACTATATCTCACTTGCTTAACAAAATGCAAGGATCAGCTGTGCTTTAGAGTCAATTCTAATAGATGGAATATTCGACAAAAGACGAATAATTTTTCATAAAAATAGTTTCTGATGGTACAATATTACAATATTTGATAATATTGTAATAATTTTGGAGGTATCTATGGATATTAAAGCTTATCAGCAATGGGTCAGTGATTTTTACAAGAAGCGTCACTGGTACCAGTACAACCCTTTTATCCGCAGTAATTTTTTGACTTAGGAAGTCGGTGAACTTGCGCAAGCTATTCGCAAGTATGAAATTGGACGGGATCGTCCGGACGAAACCACCAGGACTGAAAGAGAAAATCTAGAAGATATTAAGGAAGAACTAGGAGATGTGTTAGATAATATTTTCATCCTAGCTGACTTGTATCAAATATCCTTGGAAGACATCGTCCAAGCCCACAAAACAAAATTAGAAAAGAGATTTGAAGAGTGAACATCACAATTTTTTGCGGAGCGAGCACAGGCAATAACCCTATTTATGGTCAAAAAACAATCCAGCTAGCTGAATGGATGGCTGAGACAAAACATAATCTTGTTTTTGGTGGTGGAAAGATTGGTTTAATGGGAATCATGGCAGATACGATTATTGCCCATGGAGGCCACACAACTGGTGTCATGCCTGCTTTTTTGAAGGATCGGGAAATTGCTCACGCGGGTCTAACCGAACTAATTATTGTCAACAATATGCCAGACCGTAAAGCAAAAATGATGACCTTAGGCGATGCCTTCATAGCCTTACCTGGAGGCCCAGGAACACTCGAAGAAATACCAGAAGTCATTTCTTGGTCTCGTATTGGTCAAAATGATAGTCCCTGTGTTCTCTATAACGTCAATGGTTATTTTAATGACTTGAAAAATCAGTTTGACCACATGGTTTCAGAAGGTTTTCTCAGCCAAGAAGACCGTAATAAGGTACTCTTCACAGATGATATCTCAAAAATTGAGAGCTTTATCACTGATTATCAAGCACCAAGCATCCGTAACTATTAAGAAAAAAGCCTTTCACAAGGCTTTTTTCTTTTAACTTGTTAATGTTAGAAGTAATTCTTCATTACTTAATAAGTCCACTATTTGATTGTCAGAAAGCTTAATTCTTCCTAATTTCGTATAAGACCAGCTATTTTGTCCGTAAAAGATAACAATATTATTGCCATTATAAAGGACAATATCTCCTACTTCTGTTTTTATATGTTTATCACTTCTCGGATAATTCTTTCCTAAAAATCCGACTTGTTCAAAACCACCATATTTTTCCATCTTTACGTTAATTGGACTTTTTTGAGCATCTTCATTCAAGGTATACACAGCCTGATTTAATTCCCAATCAACTGGGATGTCATTGTCTTTAATTTTTAATTTCATTGACATATTACCTACTCTCTTCGATAAGCTTAAATATTAGTTTAAATAATTCTCAAAAAATTGTTCTATTTTATCAAATGGTATAACATCAGTTTGATCATATAAATCAGTATGAGAAGCCCCAGGGATAGTTAACATCTCTTTATTCTCAATATAATTACTGTTAGTAATCATATTATCAAATGCATCTTTTCCAAAATAATAACTATGTGCCTGGTCACCATGAATAACTAGTACTGCACTACGAATTTCATTACTATATTGTAAAATTGGTTGGTTCAAGAAAGACATCGTTCCAACTACATTCCATCCCTCATTAGAATTTAAAGATCTTTCATGATAGCCACGATTAGTTTTATAATAGTCAAAATAATCTTTCACAAAAGACGGAGCATCTTCTGGAAGGGGATCAACAACGCCTCCTGCACGCGCATAATCTCCATTTTTATAATCAAGAGTTCGTTGATGATTTAATAATTTTCGTGTTTCATATCTTGCTTTTTCGCTATCATCTGCGTCGAAGTAGCCTTTAGCATTAACTCTTGTCATATCATACATGGTAGAAACAAGTGTTGCCTTTATACGTGTATCTAAAGCAGCAGCATTAATTGCCATTCCACCGAAGCCACAAATACCTATTATTCCTATTTTATCAGTATCAACAAACTCATGAGTAGACAGAAAATCTACAGCTGCTTGAAAATCTTCTGTGTTAATGTCAGGAGAAGCCATATTTCTTGGATAACCTCCGCTTTCTCCTATGAAAGAAGGATCAAAAGCAAGTGTTGCGTACCCTTTTTCAGCCATTATTTGAGCATAAAGTCCGCTTGATTGTTCTTTAACAGCGCCAAATGGACCTGACACTGCAATAGCTGATAATTTCTTGTGCTCTTTATTTAAAGGAAGATAAAAATCACCTGCAAGTGTAATTCCGTATCGATTTGTAAAAGTAACCTTCTGATGTTTTACAGCGTTACTTTTTTCAAATGTTTTATCCCACTTTTCCTCTAGAACTAACTTTTCTTGTTGCATAATTAATATCCTCCATATCTGTTTTACAACATCTAATATTAAATGTTATAATCACTATAACACCTAAAGTTGACTTTAGGTCAAGGAATAAGGAGAAAAAATGTACACAATTGGAGAAGTTTCAAAATTATTTAATTTACCTGTCTCTACATTACGTTATTATGATAAAGAAGGATTTTTCCCATTTCTAGAAAGAACAAACGGTATCCGTAAATTTAGTGAAACTGAAATTGAAGCACTAAATATTATTGAATGCTTAAAATTTGCTGGTTTAGAAATCAAAGATATTAAATTATTCATTGATTGGTGTAATCAAGGTCCGTCAACATATCGTCTAAGAAAAGAACTTTTTAAAGAAAAGCAGGCCCATCTTGAAGAAGAAATGAAACAATTAGAAAAATACTTAGCAATGGTGAAATTCAAATCTTGGTACTATGACCAAGCTATTATTGATGGCACAGAAAAGAAAATACAAGCAAAATTGCCAAACAACCTACCAAAAGACATCCAAGAATTATATAATCTAGCACATTCATAAAAAAATAACTATTCAAAATAAGATAGAAAGATAATTAATGATAGAGCAGTCACTTATTTAAATGAATAATATTAGTTGCAAGCTCTATAAATTCCTCATCATGGGTTACAATACAAATTATCTTTTTCTTTTTTAGGAGTCTTACTATCATTTCTTTTAACTGCTGTTTTGAGGATTTATCAAGGTTACTTGTTGGTTCATCA